>Ga0207706_10000417_pt1 | contig 45607 bp, 49 predicted proteins | sample KBSC53metaG_FD_184318 | JGI IMG/M metagenome (GOLD analysis project Ga0207706, IMG submission 184318) | Corn rhizosphere microbial communities from Kellogg Biological Station, Michigan, USA - KBS C5-3 metaG (SPAdes) (version 2) | ecosystem: Host-associated > Plants > Roots > Rhizosphere > Soil ... | reverse complement strand
ACAGTTCTAGGCAAGACTGTAAGTCTTGTCAGTATGCAGGGGTAAATGTCATTTGCTGCAATGTATGGGAACGTGGGGGATTGTTGATGAAAGCCTCTGCGTCGCGCAGACATGTTCTACTCGCGGATCTTTATTTCAAATGCTCATACGGGAAATGGATGAAGGGACAACGTGCGACGAATAAGCCTAAAAAATTGCCCGTATTGCGGCAGCTCCAAGGTCTTCGTCTCCACCCCGAAGACATTCCAGGAAAGTCTTCCTGCTCTGTTTTTGCTCCGACTTGTCAGATGCCACGGCTGTATGCGACGTCACATCCGGCCGCTCCTGCTGCCAGTTCCCAAGCATCCCGAAGGGGATACCGTGCCTACGAAAACGGCCCAAGCTATTTCGGCCAAGAAGATGGCGAAACGTGTGGCTTAGGGTTGTTAACGAAAACAGGCGATTACACCACTACTGAAAACAGGCCCGGGCAATGTAATTAGTGAAATGGCGATTTTTCCCTGACTACGAACAGATTCGGGTTTCCCGAATATCCTTGGCGCAATCTCGCGAAGTCGCTTTAAATCAGAACTGCTCCTATACGCCGCCGCCTGACCACTCTGCCGTGAGTTATTTCGTGAGAGGAAATCCTTTTTCCCGCCAGGTACGAATGCCGCCATCCATGGAGAATACATTCCTATAGCCCATTTTCTGCAAGTTGTCGGCGGCAAGCACGGAGCGGTAGCCCCCACCGCAGTAGAGGACAACAGTAGCGTTGAGGTCGGGCACTTTCTTTTCAATATCGCGCTCAATGACTCCTTTGCCTAGATGAATCGCTCCCGGCAAATGGTCCATGGCAAACTCGCTTTCCTCGCGCACATCGATGAGAGTGAATTTCTCGCCGCGATCTTGTCTCGCCTTCACCTCATCTGCGCTGGTTTCTCGGACACGTTTTCTGGACTCATTGACAATCTGCAAGAACCGTGGAGATTGCTGATGCGCCACGGAGACCTCCTGCTTAACGCCAGCCTCTGTCTGGGCGCTAGCCGCGAGCGCCACGGCTAGAACCAGCCCAAGAATCGGGAAACCCTTGCTTCGCATGATGCCTCCTTCTTTCGATGGATTCTGCGCGCAGATATTGGCAAAGTCAAAGTGGCGGGCCATTCCTGGGAGCGCGGTCGACGAGTGTAAGGGTGATTCTCCGCCAATCGTCCAACGCGGGACGAGGCATGTTCTGTCACTTTTGCCAGTTCTCATGTGCTAGGGCGCCACTTCTAATGGCGCGGGGTTCGCCATAGCGAGGGGTTCGTGCCGGTGGGTCACATGGTGGGGAGGCGGCTGCAATGGGATCAAAAATCATTAGCTTATTAGCTTGCGTTATGGTCGTAGCCTTGAGCGCTGGAGATGTCCAAGCGCAGACGAGCCCGTTCTCAAAGGCGCAAGTAGCCGACCGCATCCGCAAAGTAGAAGACGGAGTAGATGAATTCCGCAAATACTTGGAAACCCGCGGCGACGACGCTCGGTCGGGGGCACAATCGACACAGAAGGACGGGGCGACCACGCGGCGGAGGCAAGCAAACCCCTCCAATACGCAGGTCCGTCAAGATCAAGCGAAGCAGACGAAAGATGACTTGGAAGACGCTTTGGATGATCTCAATCGGACTACAAATCGGCTTCGGCGTAAGTTCGATCCGACCCCCAATTACATCGAGACCCGAGCCCAGATGGAACAGGTCATGGATAGCGCGCGACGCGTCAACCAAGTCATGACGCGCGGCAATTATGGCACGCAGCCCGAACGTTACTGGGCGGCATTACGGACAGGCATCAATGACCTGGCCCGATGCTACGGAATCACTCCCATGGGCGCTTGATTGATCTTGCGTTGACCATTGTGACCTTGTCACACGATGAAGGCGCGGTGCGATGTTCGCGATCACTCGTGCTGTCCCTAACGTTAAGAAGGATGAATGAGATGAGAATGAGAATCGTGTTCGCAGTCGTTCTGCTTTGGCTTGGCGTCTTTTCCAGTTTCTCCGCCGCGCAAACCGGTGAACCGAGCCTCGATTCCTATATCGAGTCGCTCCGCGCAGACGTGAGAGCGGACCATGTGGCCATCATCACTCAGGCCATGCAATTCAATGATCAGGAGAGCAAAGCATTCTGGCCCGTGTATCGGAAATACGAAGCCGATGTCAGAAAGCTTAATGATCAGCGACTGGCCTTAATAAAATCGTACGACGACAAATTCGCTGCGATGACCGATGCCGACGCAAAGGCCATCATCGATCAAAGCATCGACCTCGAGTCCCGCCGTTTAGATCTGAAGAAGAAGTATGCTAAAGAATTCCAGAAGGCCGGTCTTTCATCTTTGACGGTTGCCAAATTCCTCCAACTCGAGCATCGGCTGGATCTTCTCGTGGACCTGCAGATTGCTTCCGAGCTTCCATCACTGTTGATCAAGCCGGTGGGCCAATCCGCTCCTCCGCCCAAATAGATTTCACCCTCAACGCCGTGTGCGGCGGCCGTTGCCGCGGCAACTGTTGTTAACAGGCGATTTCCACTCATTGACCTTGGTTGGGATAGGTTTTGAGTGAAATGGCGATGTTACGACAACTGAAGATGAACGGAGGCAGTCAATCCGCGTTATGTGCCCCGCCTGAGATGCGTTCGGTAAACCAGAAGACTTGTCAGAGGCCAAGGCCCGCTTCCCACCGGGCCGAGGGTTAGAGAATCGCCTACGGAGACAGCACGAATCGTCTGATTTCACTGGAAACCCACGTCCCCCTGTGAATAAACAGGGATTCGCCACCAAATTCACCGCGGACTTACCGGGAATAAACGGCTGAATGTTCTGCACAGATTCTTTGGAACGTCTGGCTGCCGATCCCGCCCTGAAAGCTACCCAATGTATAGCCGCAGAATACATCTAGATCGAGGGTCTCGGCTATCTCATCCCAAAGGTGTTCGAGCCGAACCGCCGCCTCTGCATGACCTTGCGCCCACAGAAGAGGCGCACATTCTCCGCAGACTGCAACGCGGGGAAACTTTCCCTTCTTGGCTGCACCCAGAATGAGATCGACGGTGGCTCTGGAAAACCGAACCGGATCGAGCTGGTCGTTAACCATGAATGTCGAGATCGTGTCGGCAGCATCCAACGAGATGTACCTACCCTGCTCAATCGCGGCACCAATATTCAATCCGTAAGCCTGCAATCTCGGAAGAAGCCTGTCTCGATGCGACTCGGTCGCGACCAAAATCACTGCATTCCCGACCTTCAGAGCAGAGCCGACGAACTGAGTGAAGCCGTCCAGAAGACTCGCATCATCCGAATAGAACCCTGCCTCGTGTCGGCGGGAGATCTCTACGGTCTGCGGTTGCAGCGATGCGGGGACCGCAATGCTTGGGGCGCTTCCGCGGGTTGGCACATCCGAGGCTTCCGGAAAAGTGTGACCTGCAAACCTGCGCCCGATAAACCTCTCGCCCCGAAGAACAGCTCTCACAGCGGTCAATAGTTCGTTTCCCGCCTCCAGCTTAACGACGTAGCCCGATGCACCTGCACTGAAAGCTCCTTTCACCATATCGACCGAAGATTCTTGGCTGACAAATAGGATTTTCGATTGTGGAGAAAGCTCACGGATTCTCCGTGCCGCATCGATTCCATTGAGCTTGGGAATTCCAATATCCAGCAGGATCAAGTGCGGTTGCAGTGCCTGTGCTAGTTCAACGGCTCCCACTCCATCCGACGCTTCAAGGATGGTTAGCAATTCCAGGTGGTTCTGAAGGGTCGAACAGACGAACCGCCGAAATGGTTCGTAATCATCTACTACCAGAACGCGGATTGAGTATGGAGCCAAGTAGCCTCCGTTTAGATCTGTGGACACCCGAATGTCACTGACACAGCTGAATCCCAAACCTATTAAGGATGGCATAACAGAAAAATAGGTTCGTTGCGCAAAGACAATGTTGTGTTAGCCCCTCAACGGTTGCAGAACGTGATCAGATCTCCCGTCGCGAAAACAAATTAGGTTAATCGTTTAAATACTAGGATGCACATGGCTCGGACGGGCCACGGTGGAAAATGCGTTGTCTGCAATATAAATGTTGTTAACACCAATTACGCCCCTCATTCGGTCATGCAGCTAACTGTTGAGAACAGGCGATGACACAAATATCCAAGGCTGGGATACCTCATTACTTTCGTCAATGGCATCCGTTTCCGTAGACGCTAAACTCTCCCCATGAAGCGGATCAGCGTGCTCGCAATCCTGACCTTGGCGGTTTCGAGTTGGGCTCAGTCTCTGGGCGACGTCGCCCGCGCTAACCGTGAGCGCCCGAAGCCACCGACGGCGAAGGTCGTCACCAATGAAGATTTGAAGAGTGATGATGGTGAAAAGCAATCCGGCACGTCGGGCGACCTGGAACAGGAACTGAACCGCATGAGATCTGTATTTCGCGAGATCTGCTCCGATCCCAAGACGGAGCATGGGCGAAAACTAAGCGATTACGAAAACCAGGCAATCGCAGACCGGGTAAAACCCCTGCGGGCGCGCGTCGATCAGTTCGAGCGCATCCGGAAGGGATTCAAAGAAGCGCTGGCAGCGCTCGACAACGAAATGCAAGTTGAAATAAAGAAGGCTTGGCCCACCGGACGTCCGTTCACGCAAGCTGACGTTCAGCGTGTTAAGACCATCCGCGAAGATTACGAGGCTCGGAAATCGTCATTGATAAAGAAGGGTGAGAGCGAACTTCAAGGTTATCTAGTCCTTCAAAAGGATTTGGAATCCGTCGCCGCGGAGTGTCCCGAAGCAGCCAAGACGATCCCTGACTAGCGTGAGCGGCTTCGGGTAGCTGCTGTTAACAGGCGATTACACCAACTACTCAGAAAAAGCTTTTCCGTCAAAGTAGTTGGTGTAATGGCGATATTTCAACAGTTAATCGTAGAGTGTTTGCTCAAGAGCGGCGAACTCCTCTCGATTCAACTCTGTATGGGTGGTTCTGAGCTTCCTGCCGTCTCGTAGCGAGAAATAGGTGTACGTGTTCGGCGCATCACAGCAGCCGAACTTCTTTACCTCATAAAGCTGATTCATCGCCTCCCCATTGTCGCCAGTCTCCTCAAAGGACCATCTGACAGCGCTGCCGTTGAGAGCCTCCACTTTCACCGTTGAGCGGGCACCTTCGATCCCACCCTGTCGATCAGTGACGAATGACTCGCGCAGCACAAGTGCTTCGCTGGCAGACCCATGCTTACTCCAGACATCGACGATACTGAACCGTTTGTTCCGTGTGATGAAATGCAGCTCCGTCCCTTTATCCCGAATCTCGTAACTGGACAATGCAGAACCGCGATCTGAAGGAAGACTTATCCCGACGACGCCCTCAAGCATTACAAATTCCGCAAAGAGAGCGACGGGAAGTATCGCTGCGAGGATGAATACTGGCTTTCTGATCGTCGCTCCGAGTCGTGACATTGGGACTCTACCTGCGACCGAATGTACGCTAGATCAGCGTGTTTGCTCACGTTACTGTTGTAATCAGGCGATTTCACCAACTACTCGAAAAACGGGTGGACGGGGCAAAACGTACGGAAATTGACCCTTGTTCGCCGCATTGACGACCGGTACACAGCACCGGGTGGACGAAGGTCCGCAAGCGCATTATTGCAATCATGGCCTCAATCCTTGCGGCCAGAAAGCTAGCTCAGTTCGAGAGCTAGTTCCAGAGTGCTGGCCACAATCATTGCGATTGCTGATGCTGTGCGGTGGGCAGCAAGAATAATGGAGAAGTTGACCGACGCTGCCGTGGCGACTAAATGCCAAGGTAACCCTTCGCGCCAATCGAGGTAGTAGGCTCCCTCTGCGTGCCTCTCCTCTTTATCGCCTATCAGAACGACATCAGGCTTAACGCGGCCATTGGCAGAGAGAACTACGGCACAGAAACGCAGTCCCTGAGCGGTATTCACTCGTTTAGTGAGATTGCATTGACGATTCGCCACGGACGATGCCTCCACCGATCAGGTATCAGTGTAGGTATCAGTGACGCTTAACTACCAGATAACAAAGTAATGGTGCCGAAGAAGGGACTCGAACCCCCACACCCTTGCGGGTACATGGACCTGAACCATGCGCGTCTGCCAATTCCGCCACTTCGGCTAAAGTGACCGGATAGCCTGGAAGCTATCTTTTTGGAAGGACTTCGTTAATATTCTACAGACGCTTGGCCGCGTGTCAAACTTGGTGCGCCGCAAACGTCGCGAAGTCTCGAGACAGCTTTCAGGAGCAGTCCATGCCATCCCCCAGCGAAGTGAATCCGCAAGCGGTTCCTCCCACTGTCGCACGACGCCTCCGCGCTCTCACGCACGACCTGAGCAACTCTCTCGAGACCATCGTGCAAGCAAACTATCTCGTCCGCCAATCTGCATTGCAGGATGATGCACGTCAATGGGTGGAGATGACAGACAAAGCAGCAGAAGCCGCCTCTCGCATCAACCGCGAAATTCGTGAACTGCTGCGGCCATTAAAATAGCGATTAGGCGTCGACGAACAGAGCCGACGCCCACTCGGCGTGTCTCGCTGAGCTGACTCTTACGCTTCCAGCTTCGCGGTCATCGTGATCTTTGCGTTCAACACTTTCGAAACTGGACATCCCGTCTCCGCCGCCTCGGCATATTTCTGAAACGTCGCTGCGTCAGCGCCCGGAACTCGGCCTGTCACATCAATGTGGCTCGCAGTAATCGTCCATCCCGAATCCAGCTTTTCCATCGTCAGCGTCACGTTCGTATTCAAAGTCTCGGGGGTCAGGTTCGCGCCGCCCAATTGAGCTGACAACGCCATCGTGAAGCACCCCGCATGCGCCGCCGCGATCAGTTCTTCGGGATTTGTCCCAGGCGCATTTTCAAAACGTGTCGTAAAAGAGTACGGCGTGTTCGACAAGATCCCGCTGGCGGAAGAGATCGTTCCTTTTCCGTCCTTGAGTCCACCTTTCCATACTGCACTGGCCTTGCGTTGCATTCTTCTTCTCCTTCAAGTTTTATGATTTCTAATTCGAATACCGAGGATGACAAGGTGTCATTGTAGACGCACACCAACTCCAATGTCCGGCAGGCCATCAGCGCAAGCGCGGCCTTGCTCCCCGTTCCAGAAAGTCAGGAACCCAGGCGATCAGTAAAAGTCCGAACAACTCAGATAAAACCCACACCGCTTGCACACCATCTTGCAGCGATGGCCCCGCAACTCCGCCGAGCAGTTTGGACAAAATGTCGAGGCATCCGGAAGTTTTTTGGTGGTTGTGTGCGAGTCAGTCGTGGATTGTCCCAAAACAGTAGCCGATTGATAGGTAACCATTGTCGCGTTGATTCTGCCCGCACTCAAGGTGGCAAACAATTCCCTTCCGGAGTACATGTGTGCAGTCGCCAACTTTGCACCAACAATTATTTGTCGATCGATGGAAGGTTACTGCTCCACGAATGCGCCACGATCATCCACACGCCGAGTCGTCGCCACGCTCGCATGTATTTTCCCCGGTCGGCCACGGATGTACCGTTAGACCGCAGGATCGCAGCCGTGTACCGACCCAACTCTATCGCCAAGTCTCCCGCATATTCAACGCGTGTCGTCTCCATGCGCAGATCTTCGTAACCCTCGTCGCGATAGGAGCGAAGCACACCTTCAATCGCTTTCCGCCCGAACGCAGGCTCGCGCATCGGAGGCATCAGGATCGCTTCTGGCGCAAACATCGCTGCGAGTTGATCGCAATTCCCGGTGTTGAAGGCAGTGCAGTAATCAAGGGTTAATCCGCGGACTGCAGATTCCACATCCGCATACTGATTCCCACTGGGAGCAGAATTCGAAAACGACCGGTACATCCGACACACTCCTGGGGGAAGGACTTCCGGAAGGCATGCGGGCTCATGTCCTGCGCGCTCTCCGGCGGAACGCTATTGTAGCTCAGTTTTGTTGTTGAAACGCCCAACGTCGGCCGCAATATTACGGCAGAATCCGTGTCTCGCGCCTGAATTGCAGAGTTTTGCACTGCGAATTGCCGCTGGGTTGGAACTTTTTCCTTCAACTTCCGGAAAAAGCAACCGCTCAACTCTTGTCACGCCGCGCTACCCATAGCGTGTGCTCGCGTGAAATCGCGTTCTCCGCATCGGCCACAAAAGCAGCCAGTTGCGCGTCACCTTCGATCCGGGCACCCTGTTCCTGGATCAACCCCAAGTCCATAGTCGCAATCGCATACGCTTGCGCCACGGACTCGTGCTGCTTCACCTGTGGCCACGCCACGAAAGCATTCGCCATCGCCGCGAACAAGCCAGTCAGGTTCACGCTCCACTCAGAATTTGCGATCATCATGGCCGCCCAAACGAACGCGGCACCCTGACTTACCAGCACCAGCGCCGAATACCAACTCCCTGCGCTGCCATTGCTTCGGGCCTTCTCGCTGTACCATCGCTTCTGGTCGGCAATACGTTCGCTCAAATACGTCCGGAGTCGCGTGACCACATCGGCGTCCCGCACTTGACGCATGCGCTCTGAGATTTGCGGGCGATCCACAACCTCGCGCCCAAAACCCACCGCCATCTGGTCCGGATCTCTCACAATCGAGCGCAAATCTGCCAGGAATTTGTGATCGACTTCACCCGCGGCGGCCCCATCGCCATATGGGTCCGCACGAGTCATGTAGCGCCAACTCATACTCTTCGTGGATTCAGCCACCGCTCGATCGCGGTACCACGCGCGCTCGAGTTTGAGTGACGTCTTGATCGTGTTAAGCAACATTCCTAACGCCAGCATCACGGCACTCAGCACTGCGGGAACACTCTTGTGCGTCCCCGCTAAACTCGCAAACGCGCCGAGTCCCGCGCCCAGCACCGTTGAAAACAAAATCCCCTGCATCAATCGCAAGTATCGCCTTTGGGCGATGAGGGATGCGCGGTCAGCCATTTGAAATACGGCGGGATAATCGGCTTCCGTCACCGTTAGAACAGCAGTGGATGGAGTCGTCGACATGGCGCGCGAAAATTAAGTCCGTAATGGATATCCTCGCCCCCACCCTCTTGGCAAGCAAAATTGCATATAGGTGGCGCCACAGCCTTACCCGACAAACAATTTCCAACCCGCAACCATTTGTTAGAATCTAAACAGCGATGTCCGAACTGTCCTTGCTCCCGCCCCCGAGCTTCTACAAACCCCTGTGGCGGTCGCTGCTCGGCAACTTTCGCGATCTCATCGCTCCTGAAAAGCTCCCACCCCTCCAATTAACCTCGCGCCCAATCACTCTCGGCATGCTGCCCGCTGATCGTTTGAACATGCCGTGGTACCGCACCGTGTTTGGCAGCATCGGTGACGTCCTGTCGCCCGAGACCCTGCCTCCGCTCGAGCTTGAGTCGCGCCCGGTCGATGTGGGAGAACTGGTCAGCGACATGACGAGTCACCCGTGGTGGGCCTCGCTTCTGCGCAATCTTGCTGACTCAGTCGCGCCAGAACGTCAAGCACCAATCACTTTGACGTCCGACCCTGTACCCGACGTGCTTGGCACACATACCTTGCTGCTTGCGAATTGGTCGACAATTATCAAGGGTCCCAAAGTCTTTTTGCCGGATGCTCCCAAAACGACGAATTCCTTATCCGGATTGAAACTGGGCCCGCCGCTTCCGAAGCGTGAATCCGTTGAAGTTGAATTCGTGAACGTTCTCGAGCGAGACGTTCGTCGAGATCTGCGTCGCTCGCGCTTCCGCCAGCGTATCTGGATCGGAGTCGCGACTGCTCAGGCTGCATTTCTTCTCGTCGCCATGTTCTGGCCACGCCACTAATCGATTGTCATTCCGAGGAACGAAGTGCCCAAGGACGAACTGACGAGGAACCCGCTTCTCGCCCTTGTCAGGCTCAACCCGCGCGATGTCATTCCATCCATCTATGCGACCCCCCCAACAAAAAACCCCGACAGGACTTACCTGCCGGGGCAAACTTCAAACACTAAATTCTAGAACCGCAACACGATCCCACCTGAATAGCGGAAGTTGTTTATTGACTCTCCGCTCTCGCGAATCTGCATGTAATCGATTTGTGCGAGCCGGAAGCTGAGCAACGGTGCGAACTTCAAGTCAACTCCGCCACCCGCCGCCCACGCAAAATCGGTGCTCGATCCGCCAATTCCCAACGCATCCACGGATCCATGGGCGCCGCCAAACAATACGTGCGCGTACGGCACAAGCGGTGTGGGATTATGCAACCGCACTACCGGGCCAAACATGAAAGTATGCAGCTTGGTGTTCACCGAAAATGGCGATCCATAGGCGCCGCCGAAATCTGCCGTCGCACCAAGGTAGTCGTTGAAGAAACCGCTCAACGATGCATTCCATCCATTCAGGTTAATGCTGTCCACACCCGGCACCCCGGTGTTCAGCCGTAGATATTGATACCCTCCGAATACTTCTGCTCTCTGACCGAATGCCATGCCGGAAACTAGCAAAACGCCCGCCAGGATCATGCCCCTCACCAACTGCTTACTGAACATCAAGATCTCCTTCACTTCACAAATTTCGCTGGGCCCTTCCTAATTTTTCTCGAACCTTCAGCGCGATCACTCTCTTGCACACTCCCATGCTACTGGCCCTTCGCGCTCTCGGGGAGTTACCGGAGTCGTTCCACTTTCGGCAAACAACCAATTTCAAGAATGCCTATCTAACGCCTTATCAACCACTTACGCGACCATCGCTTGACACCACATAACATTGCACCGCAAAATTGCGCCTCCCCGAAAGGTCCACCTTTATGCGCAGCTTCGTTGCTGTCGTCCTTCTCCTTCCTACGTTGATGTTCGCGCAAGATCGATCTCACGGACGCTCCATGGTCGTCACCACCTACGGCATCGTTGCCACCAGCCACGTTCAGGCTTCACAGGCTGGCGCGCAAATCCTCGCTCGCGGAGGCTCTGCCATCGACGCCGCGATCGCCGCCAACGCAGTCCTCGGTGTCACTGAACCGATGATGAACGGTATCGGTGGCGATCTCTTTGCCATTTATTGGGACGCGAAGGCTGGAAAGCTCTACGGACTTAACTCGAGCGGCTGGGCGCCTCAAGGGCTTACCGTCGACCGCCTGAAATCAAAAGGCGTCACTAAGATGCCCCACGAAGGCATCGAATCAGTCACCGTGCCGGGAGCGGTCGCCGGATGGAATGCCCTGCACCACCGCTTCGGAAAACTCCCATGGAAAGATCTCTTTGCCCCCGCTCTCTTCTACGCCCAGAACGGCTATCCTGTCCCCGAACTGATTTCCAGCTATTGGGAAGAAGCGCCCGAGATTTTCGCGCACGATCCTGAAGGCCAGCGCGTCTATCTCCCCAACGGCAAGCCGCCCGCGCTTGGCGCTATTTTTCGCAACTCTGACCTCGCGAAGTCTCTTCGCCTCATCGCCGACACCGGCCCTACCGCGTTCTATAAAGGACAAATCGCGCAAGCCATTCTCGCCACTTCGCAAGCGCTAAACGGCAGCATGGCCGCCGCAGATCTCGCCGACTTTCAGCCGGAATGGGTTGAGCCCGTCTCGACCACTTATCGCGGATGGACCGTCTACGAATTGCCTCCCAACGGTCAAGGCATGGCCGCGCTCGAAATGCTCAACATCATGGAGCTCACTCCTGCGTCTCCCGATGGCCCGCTCAGTGTGGCGGAGCTTCATAAGAAGATTGAAGCCATGAAGTTGGCGTACGCGGATCTCGACCGTTACAACGCCGATCCTCGCGTAGCGAAAGTTCCAGTGAAAGGATTGATCTCAAAAGATTACGCGCGTCAGCGCGCGAAACTCATCGATCCCGCCAAAGCCAACTGCGACGTGATGAACGGAGACCCGCCGACCAGCGATACCACCTACCTGACCGCCGTCGATCGCGATGGCAACATCGTCTCCCTCATTCAAAGCAACTACTCCCTGTTCGGCTCGGGCATCACTGTCCGCGGCATGGGATTCGTTCTTCAGAATCGTGGTGGACTCTTCTCCCTCGATCCTGCATCGCCCAACATACTCGCGCCTCGCAAGCGCCCGTTTCACACCATCATTCCGGCGTTCATGGAAAAAGGGGATCAACACATAGGCTTTGGCATTATGGGAGGAGCGAATCAACCAGTCGCACACGCGCAGTTCGTTTCCAATGTCGTGGACTACGGAATGAACGTGCAGGCCGCCCTCGACGCCGCCCGCTTCACCGTCCATCCCCAGCGCGGCTGCAACGTGGTCATCGAGTCTCGGGTCGCGCCCGACGTGCGCGACAAGCTAACGTCGATGCAGCATTTGCTACAAGTCCAGCGCGAATACTCAAGCAATATGGGACGCGGCCAGGCCGTCCTTCACGACTCTTCAAAGAAGGTGAACTTCGCTGGCTCCGATCCCCGCGCCGACGGCAGCGCCGAACCCGAACCTCCACCAGTAGATTTCAAGTAGTGCGCAGCGGAACTTTCCACATCTGAAGGCACATCACCTCAAGCCCGCTTCTCCGAGCATGCCCTCAAACTGTCCGCGCGTCCGCATATCGGTCGATTGCGCTACCAGCTTTCCTTCGCGATTAAAAACAAAGCTGTGAGGAATTCCTTCGACGGCGTATCGCTCCGACACTTTCCCATCCAAGTCGAGCAGCACCGGATAACTGTATTTTGCCTTCTCGATGAAGGGCCGTACCTTCTCTTCTTTCTCGTTCGAGATCGCCAGCACTACGAAACCTTGGTCTTTGAACCGTTCATACAACGCCTCTAGGTCCGGCATCTCTTTCCTGCATGGTGGACACCACGTCGCCCAGAAACTCACCAACACAACCTTCCCTTTCAATTCATGCAGTGTCCATTGTTTTCCCTGAAGGTCACTCAGCGTGATATCCGCATCTTGACGTTTCCGGTCGTCTGCTTCAAACAACGCCAACGCGGCTCGCAGAGGAGCTGCGTCCAAATTTGTTTGCACATGCTCGTACCGCACCAGCCGCGCCAATTCGCGATATCCGTAACCCGGACCACCGTCCTCATCAGGCTGTGGTTTTTCTCGCAGCGCTTCTGTGAGGGTGTTCGCCACTTCCTGCAGAGTTCCCCGCCCGAGATCGCCCTCCGTTGAAAGGCTGGCAAGATGAAGCGCCAATGTCATCTTGTTGTCCGTCGCGGGCAATTGCCGGATCTTTAACGCGAGTTCCTTTGTGGTTCCTGCTCGCACATCATCGGGAAGCTTTCGCAGTCCGCGCAGTGCCTCGTAAATCGGAGCCTCCTGCGCACTCCACACGGTTTCTTTCTTTGTCTCAGCGGCTACAATCCCAGAAATTGCCGCCAGTCCGCTGCTCATCAGGCCGATCCAGGCAACCGCTACACCTATAGAAGACAGCCGAATCCGCATCGCCCACCTCCCGTCAAGAATACGCCACCCATGCATCAACCGATAAAACGTATGCACCCAGATTCTCCTCAACGAGCGAAGAAGCACATCGTGTTACCTGCTCCCCGTTGATTCTTGAACCTTGGTAACTGGAGACAAATCAGCGCGTACGTAAAAATAAGAGATCCATGGATCGCGAGCGCGTGGCCCAGATGCGAGCACAAATCACCCGTCTTTATCAGCAGGGGCGTGAGCGTTTTTCGCGACTGCCCGCCAAGGCGCGTGTTGTACTCGGGCTCTTTCTTTTCGCCGCAATCCTGATGGCACTCCACACCGCGTTGTCTGGAAAGGATGCAAGCTTGCACCTCACGGTGCAGCACTCATTTCGCAGCGCAAACCTCTCCCTGTGGATCGACGGCGACCTCGCCTACTCCGGTGCGTTGAAAGGTTCCATCAAAAAGAAGTTTGGTCTGATTCCTTCCTCCGTTCAGGGAAGTCTGTCTGAAGTCTTGCCCGTATCCTCCGGTGCGCACCAGATTCGCGTCCAAGTTGAATCCGACGAAGGCACAACCCAGCAGGAAATCCTTAGCGGAGATTTCGCACGCAACACCGAGCGCGAGCTTTCAGTATCGGCCCGTCCCAGCGGCCTCTCCATGGCTTGGCGAACAACCACTGCTTCGTCATCATCCTCGGGTTCCGGGTGGCTGGCGCGCTATGCAGGCGCACTATTTCTCACTATCGGTGGTTCCATCATTTCCGCGCTCACCGGATTCGCTTTGAAAGAACTTCCCGCTCACATTCGCACGCGCTCTGAACCAGAACCAAAGGCTCAATCGACCGCCGCTGGACAGTAGCGCCCACCCTGAACCGCATTTAGGAATTCCACGCTATCCCATCACCGTCCCCTCCGACTTGTTTCATCGGAATACCTGGCCCACAATAGGGCGGCGATCTCGCGTGGGGAGGGGTGCGTCCGGGAGAAATTGAATTGGCGAGAGTGGGGAATGCACTTCTGGGGCGGAGGGCAGGGCAGCCTCGCGATTGATCTGTGGCTCTAGCTCTGCCCCTGCTTCTGTGCAGTGCAGATTGGAGCTCATTCTTTCTTTGCCACTCCGTCATCCTCCCACTGATGCCCGCACGAATCGCAGGTCCATTTGTAGATTGAGGCGGAGGTTTCCGCGGGTGACGACGGTCCATCGGCCGAATCTCCGGTGCTCGTGTCGTCATTTTCCTTGTCCGCGAATTCCCGATTCTGGCTTGCCTCTTTCAAAATCAGACGCTCGAAGACAACTTCCTCCGAATGGCAACTGGGACAGCGCACCGGAACCGCTTCCTGTTCTTCTTGCGGATCTTCCCGCGGCTCATCCTCGGGATAATAATTCTTCAATGCCTGTGCAGCCCATGGATAACCAATCGCCATCACTTGCACGTTGACACCCTCGGCAAAATTTGAGGTTACCGCGTCCACGCCTGTCGCTTTCTCCTTGCCCATGAAAAACGGGATTCCCGCCCTGTCAAGGATCCATTGCAACTTGAGCGCGTCGCCCACGCTCCACACCTGGCGAATCGTGTACAGCTTGCGGTCCTCCTCATACGTCGGGTCGGGCGGCGGCATCTCGGGGATCGGCGGAGGCTCTTCCTTGACTTCGCTTTCGACCGTGAGCCCGCGATTCTGGAGTTCGTGTGCGAGTGCTTGCTGGGCAAAGTCGGTCAACTCGGACTGTTGCCGTCCCAGTGCCAGCAACTCGCCGTCAGTGAGCTGCCGGTAGTGAGCCGCAATTCGCAGCCATTCTCCGCCCGGATCAAGAGCGTCCATATTCGCCGGGAATGATATATCAACGACGGCGTGCCCCGAGATCACTGCTTCCAGATGGCCTTTAGGCACGGCGATCAGAGGCGAGCGATAGTGGCGAGCGACGGCTGAGGAGGAGACTGGTTGAGGAAGGTTGAAACTCCCACCCCCGTCCGCAAATCGCCGGAGAGAGGGTGGGCGCCTGGATGCGTTTCTGCTACGCGGTCTTTTTGGCCATCTGGGCGAAGAATTGTTCTGAACGTCTTTCGAGTTCTTGCGGCGAGAGGTCTTCTTTGTGTGTTGCGAGACCCCAGGTTTGACCGAACGGGTCGGCGATCATGCCGTAGCGGTCTCCCCAGAACATGTCGGATACCGGCATGCCAGCGGTGGCACCGGCGTCGACAGCGCGTTTGAATGACGCGTCCACGTCGTCAACATACAAATTGAGGGTTGCGGTGGTGCCTCCGAGGGTTTGCGGAGAGCGCGTCTTGCCCATCTCGGGGAATTCATCCGACAGAAAAATGATGGAGTCGCCGATTTGCAGTTCGGCGTGCATGATCCTCCCATCGGGAGTTTCCATTCGCATGAGTTCGGTGGCGCCGAGCGCCTTTTTGTAGAACTCGATGGCATCGTCGGCATGTCGCACGCAAAGCGCAGGAGTGACCGTGTGAAATCCTTTTGGAACAGCTTTTACATTTGCTGGCATAAGAAATTCTCCTTCCTGTTTGAGGGTTGTATTTAGGGTAAGAGATAGCGGCGTGGCTCTTATTGTATGGAGGCGGGGGAACCAGAAAGCGTCATAAATTGTAAAGAATCTGTGGAAAAAGGCGGAGATTTGCGTTCAGGGAAACATATCCACTGAGCAGGCCAGTCATTGCAGAGATGCGTTGAATGGGCTGAGGCGCAGCATCAGTAATTTCCCCTGATCGCGCGGTAAATGACATAGAACCATGAACAGACGCCGTGGATGATGGCCCACAGGATGGAATGGTTGAGTTGGAATGAAAGGATCATGGCGAGTGCTGATCCCATGGAAATGCCGGCGGTGGTTGCGTTGTCGATTGTGCTCATCGTGGCGTCCCTTCTTGGATGAGTATTAGTGGCAGGAATTTTACATCGGCAAACGTTTGTCTCTTCACGCGTTTGGGTTGAAATCTGGAGGGTTTGCTTGGACTTGGAAGATCGAATTGCGAAAACCTTTGACCACGGGGGCACGGAAAAAACTCTCGACTAGGTCCAATTGCGAAATCTTTCACCACGGAGGGCACGGGGGCACGGAGAAAGTATTGATTTGAGTCAAGCTCGGTTGTAGGGTTCGGCGCAAGAATCCCTCGGGGCAATTCGGCCCAATATCCTGGAAACTGGGTTGGAGGAATTTGAATTTGTTTTTTCAGCGAAAAAGGCAACGTCCAAGACCCGGACGATGAACGGCACGAGTACGCCTGCCGTGACGGGGAGTGTGGGACCGATGCAACCTGGCGGCGCAAAGGCGACTGCAACGTGCAGCTGGAATTTCGTCGGTAGGCGGGAGACTGCGATGGATGGCGATCCGCCTAGCGGTAGTTCGCTACCACCACGCGGAGGAGTCGGGCTTCGTGAGAAGCTTCGAGAGTTCCTGTTTGATCTGGCCCAAGCGGCGGGCGCGCGACTCTGCCTCAGACTTGTCGATGGCGCTGTGATCTTTCTGGTCGCGGAAGCTGACGTTCTGGTTCCTGAGGTCTGTGATCTCGTTTCGCAGGTTGTTGAGATGTTCCGAGATAAGTGGCATAGGTCAAGGATACTCCGCTTTTGGCCTTCGCGTTGGATGAAGTGAAGAGACGCGTGTTCTTGATAGGGAACGAAGTCGAGGTTTACTGCTCGCGCGACTTTATAGCATCGATGGGTATTTCCATGCTTTATGCGGTTTCTATGCGGGTTTTGCAGTGCTTTTGCAGGCCAGGCAGTAACGGGTACAGGGAAATGCGACGAGACGCTTGGTTCCGATTTCTTTTCCGCAGCTGATGCACTCTCCGTAAGCGCCGCTTTCGATCCGCGCGAGCGCTTCGTCCATTTCCATGAGCAGAGCCTGGGAATGAGCGTCGAGCGATGGAGCCTTGAGCGGTGTCGGGGCAGCAGCTTCGAGGAGGGGATCGTCGGAAAGAATAGGCGCCGGTACCTCTTCTGGCTGAATGAGCCGGCGTGTGATGTCCTCTCGCCGGGCCAGCAGCAGCTTTTTGAACTGAGCCGCTACTTTCTGAGTCATCTGCGTTTTGATATCGAACCTCCGAGCGAAATGAATCGCTCGCGCAATTATAGGCTTGATGCTGATCGTGCGGCGCGGGTGTCCCCGTCAATGATCGAATGCGACGACGCTCCCGTAGGAAGAGCGAAGAATTGGAACGTTGGGTATGTGTTGGACGTTTGCAAGTGTGTGGTTAGCCGATGTGGACGATATCGGACGCGCATTTGTTCGCGAGTGCTGCTGAATTTCTCTACCGTAGGTAAGATCAACCCTTAAAATTTGTGAGTTCGCCGTAGCAATTCTGAAGAATTCTTTCTATGAGCACAGCAGAAGGAGCAAAGTACCGACTGACGTCGATCGACGCCTTGCGCGGCATGGTGATGATCATCATGGCGCTCGACCACACGCGGGAATTTGTGCACGCGAGCGCAATGGTGTTCCAGCCGGAGGATTTGACACGCACGAATGCAATTTTGTTTTTCACACGCTGGGTCACACACATCTGTGCGCCAGTTTTTGTTTTCACCGCCGGACTAGGCGCTTACTTCTGGAAGAGCCACGGGCGTACTTCCGCACAGCTATCAAAGTTTTTGTGGTCGCGCGGTTTGTGGCTGATCATTCTCGACCTGACGGTGATACGGTTCGCGCTGACGTTCAGCATGATGAACGGGGTGTTGATTCTGTCGGTACTGTGGGCCATCGGCCTGTCGATGATCGTCTTGGGTTTGCTAATTCGCATACCAACGCGATGGCTGGCGGCGGGGAGCATGGCGGTAATTGTTTTGCACAATTTGACGGATCGACTGACGGCGGACCGCTTTGGGCTTGCAAGTTGGGTATGGAAGATTCTTCATGAACAAGGCGTTTTCAATGTAGGCCCGGCATTGGTCTTGGTTGCTTATCCGCTTGTGCCGTGGGTGGCGGTGATGGCGTTGGGCTTTTGTTTCGGAGAGATCATGATTCTGCCGCCTGAAGAACGGCGGAAATGGTTGTTTCGAATTGGGTGGGGGATGGTCGCGGCTTTTTTCGTACTGCGCGGAATCAATGTTTATGGAGATCCGCAGCCATGGTCGAATGTAGTGCCGGGCATGACGCTACTTTCATTCTTCCGTTGTACGAAGTATCCAGCATCGCTCGACTTTCTATTGATGACGCTGGGACCAGCCTTTTTGATCCTGGCATGGTTTGACCGAGTGAAGTTCACGGATTGCAACCCGCTAATCGTATTCGGACGCGTGCCGTTGTTCTATTTCATCGTGCACCTGTATGTGATCCATCTTTTGACGTTTCCGATGGGCCTCGTCCGCTATGGAAAAGCCGCATTCCTCCTGAACCCGCTCCCGTCGATGGGTGGTCAAGCCGAGCTTTATCCAGCGCAATACGGTTATCCACTTTGGACGGTATACCCGGTGTGGGTGACGGTGGTCGCCATGCTCTACCCACTATGTCTTTGGTTTTCCGGTTTGAAGGCACGCAGGAAAGACTGGTGGTTAAGTTACCTGTAAACGTGCGGGCAAACATTTTGAAAATATCTGTTCCGGAGGGGCGAAGCCCTGTGTCTTAGTCCTTGAGAGCAAGAACACTCCCAGGAGGACAAGATGAAGAGCAAAAGGTCAAAATTTGCAGGTTTCGTACTGGTAATGGCAATGATGCTAGCTGGATCGGGCAGTTTGTGGGCACAGGATGACACGGACGCGATGACCGATTCACAACCGGACGCAAAGGCACAGACAAGATTGACAGCGCGAGTTAATACGGTGATTAACGGAATCCGGTCTGAACTTCGCGGGGATTATCGGGCGGCAGCCTCGCCGATCCGGCTGAACGCAGAACTAGAACAACTTAATCTTCCGATCGGAACGCCGGTTGCATTCTGCCTGTTGCAGGGTGGAGTCAAGCACTTGGCAGGAGTCGGGCGTGTGCATTTGAAGGCGGGCGTTCGGGTAGCGGAGATCCAACTCGAAGCGACGGATGGAGATCGCGTTCCGGTTGTGAAGGCGGGGGACAGACTGCAAGCGCACCAGAAGAAGGTCGCGCCGTTCAATACGCCAGCCACGTGTGGATCGCCATTGTTGACCTCAGCCGCGTTTCAGTAAATAGAAGTTGTGAGGTTTGTTTACGAATGAGGAGAGCGTTCGCGCTCTCCTCGTTTTATTTTGGGCGGCAGTGCTGGATTCCTTCAGGTGATGGTGGTGATGTTCGTTTGAATACGGTTAAGATAGTCCGCCCGGATTTTCGCTTGGAGGAACAAATGAAGATTAAGTATTCGGTAGCAGTGCCGGCGATTCTGTTGGGAATGCTGGTTAGTACGAGCAAGGCGCAAGAGAGCAAGCCATCGGCGAAGGCGCTCACCGTGTCAGAAGCGGTGTTGGCATCCTGGAACGATATTGGACGGAAAGTAATCGCGATGGCAGAAGATTTCCCGGAAGATAAATATGAGATGAAGCCGACTCCGGTGCAGCGAAGTTTTGCCGAGCAGTTGTTGCATGTTGCGGGAGGGAACGACTACTTCACCGATGCCGCGCAGGGAAAAAAACCGAGAGATGACGAGTCTCGCGAACATTACAAGACGAAAGCTCAGATTGTTGAGTACTTGAAGAAGTCGTTTGCAGAAGGCGCAACGCTGATTAAAGAAAAAGGTGATACGGGCATGATGGCACCGGCGGTGGAGGCAATAGGAGGGAGGACGGTGCCGGCGTTCGATTTAGCGTATGGGCTGATCGAACATTCAGGAGAACACTACGGGCAGTTAGTTGTGTACTACCGCATCGCTGGCTTGGTGCCGCCTGAGTCGAGGCCTAAGAAACAGTAGTCAGTTCTTGGTTCTTGGTTCTCAGTTCTCAGTTCTCAGTGCTTGGTTCTCGGTTCTCAGTTCTCGGTTCTCAGTGTTGGAGGCGGATGGGCTGGTGCCCATCCGCTTTGTGTTTGGATCAGGTTCTAGATTGTGGCGGCGACTGTCTTGTTGGTAATTGCACCGTTGGCAGGGATAGCAATCTGGCCCATACCTTGGGAACTGGTGCGGCTCGGAAGAGAAGTGGTTGCGGTGGCCGCGACGGGCGCCACGATCGTATAGGTCAGCATGACTTTATCGGTGGCAGCGCTGGCGAGAGTCCACGAATAAGGGATCGTCACTGTGCATTTTGCAGTTGTGCCGGTACGGGTGGCTGCGACGGTTGCGGTTTCAAGGATCGTGTTGGCGGCAGCGACATCGAGGACAACCGCTTGCACTGAACATCCGATTTTAGCGGTGGCTGCGATTGCGGATTGAACGTTGATGGTGAACGTGGTGACGATTTTTCCACCAACGGTGGTAACAGCGTCAGGGTTAGCTTCGCCGCCTGCAGAGGGCATGACTCTAAAAGCGCCGGTGTTAGGGTCGAGGTATCCGGGAATACCCCGTCCAATCGCGTCATCGGCCTGCTGGCCAAAGGCTGGGAGGGCGAGAGTTAGCAAACAAGCAAAGGCAAGGGCGAGTTTTACGACCTTCATGACAATCTCCTCTTTTGTTCTGTATTCCGGGGGATAGGGCGGCGTACCCCTAGAATTTGCCGCTACCTTGCAACGCGGGAACTGTAGTGGAAAAGGCTCACGGATGCGAAATAAATTTTTCGTGAACGTCTAGGAACAGGCGAGTTCCCGTCCGAATTGAAGGATGTAGCCGTTGATGTCGCGGATGGCGAACTCTCGCATGCCGTAGTCGACTCCTCTATCGGGTAAACAACCGTCGCCTTATCTTTGAGTTGCAGCCATAGTGCGTTGGCGTCATCCACGCGAAAGTAGAAAGACCCAGTGAAAAGGGGCTGATCATAGGACTCGTGCTGGTTGGGGAGCGAGATCATTAGTTCGACGTTGTGCTGACGCAGAATTGCCCAGCTTCTACATATTCGGAAAGGTTCGCGCGGCCATTCCGATCAACTCTCGCAGGGACGACTGTAAGCTCAGCATTCCGCTCAGGCGATCCACACCGATGTATCCTTCCCACCGGAGAATTTCAATGGACAACCCGCCTTTCCCCAACACGGTAGAAGACTGGCGACAGTTCGCCGATGGCTGCGCTTTCGAACTTCGCAACGTGCTCATGGTTGTCAAGGGATACGCCGAACTCTCCCGCGAGCGACTGGAGCCGACGCATCCGGTAGCGAAGGATATGGCACTGATCGTCACTGCCGCAGACCGCGCGTACCAAGTGGCGACGGCACTCAAAAATGCGGCCCAACCAGAGCGCCAGCGTTCACCGAATCCATCCTAGGGGCTGGCCCATCTCGTCTCGCTGCAACTCTAGCGAGGCAGCCCCACCCTTCGCGAGTTTGGAAGGGTGGGCACCACGAACCCATAGTGCCAGTGCTCACAGAATGCGGATGGCGGACAACGCCACTTTGACCGTGCAGCACGTCACGGCACCAACGCCACAATCCGTACCGGACCTCCGCTGCCGCCTTTAATCTTCATCGGCAGTGCAATCAATGTCGCGCCCGTCGTCGGCACCTTCTCCAGATTCGCGATATTCTCCAACCCGTAAATGCCGGCGCCATTCAGCACTTGGTGAACAATGAAATCCTTCGATGGCCCGTAATCCAGGCTGGCCGTATCAAGGCCCACGCCATGAACTTTGCGACTTACTAACAGTTCGGCCGCCTCTCGCGAAAAACCTGGAAAATGCAGGTGTGCGGTATCACCCGCAACGTCACTCCCCAGGTAGCGTTTGCGGTCCGGCCAGAATTTTCCCCATCCCGTGCGCACCAGAACGATCCCACCTTCCACGATGCGGCCGTTCGCCTTTTCCCACGTTGTTATGTCATCGGCCGTCACACGGTAATCCGCATTGCTCACGCACGCCTTCGAAACGTCGATGACCACGGCAGGGCCAACCAGTTTCGAGACCGGAATCTGGTCGAGCGTTTCTTTCCCTTCCGCGAAATGAATTGGGCTGTCGATATGCGTTCCGCCGTGTTCGCTGGCGGAATATCGCGCCGCGGCGTACCAATATCCGCCCGCCGACTGGCCCCACGACTCCTTTTGCCACTCAAACGGCTTCGCATTAGGCCAGTAAATCGCCTGCTCATCGAAGTCGTAGGTCAGATCAATCAACTTGGACCCATCAATTCCCGTAGGCGCCTTGCTGCCACCGGTTTGCGCACGGACGCCGACGGCCTGCATCATGACAGCAGCAAGCATCGCAACCCCAAGCGAAAACATTCTGGTTCTGGCTTTCATTTCAACCTCGCTCTCGAAGCACTCTTCGCGCCCTTTTGCGAACCTTAGCACCTTCGCGGTGGATCGCTTTCCCAGACACAAAAAAAGGCGCGATCACTCGCGCCTCAATCTCTCCAGTTCTTAACCACTACCCCTAACTGCATCCGCTAGTTGAACCGCACGACATGCAGCGGTAGCACGACCCGTTTCTAGTCATGATCGCGCCACAGAAGCTGCAACTCGGGGCGTCGCCCAAATCGACGACGCTCGAGAGCGCGTCAGCCGCATGAACCGAACCCGTTCTCATATCCCGGTTCTCAGCTACCGGCGCAACAGTCCCAGCCTCTGCCGTGCCTTCCACCGTCGGTGCCGGCGCCGATCGCGGACGCAGATTCTCGAACAGGAATTGCTGCTGTCCGGTCAGGAAGCGCATCTGCAGCCAGCGGAAGATGTAATCCATGATCGACTTGGCGAAGCCGATGTCCGGATTGTTCGACCACCCGCTCGGCTCAAAGCGCGTGTGCGCAAACTTCTCGCAGAACAGTTTCAGCGGCACGCCATGTTGCAGCGCGATCGAAACCGCCAGCGCGAAGCTGTCCATCAAACCTGAAACCGTCGAGCCTTCCTTCGCCATCTTGATGAAGATCTCGCCCGGCTCTCCGCTCGGATAGAGCCCCACGATGATGTATCCCTCGTGCCCTCCAATGTTGAACTTGTGCGTCACCGACATGCGCTCTTCCTTGAGCTTGTGACGTACCGCTCGCGGCGGCCCATTCAAATCTTCTTCGAGTGCTGCCGCTTGTGTGGCGCGGGCGCTCCCGCCCGCGACCGCGTCTTCCTTCTTCGACAACGCCGTAGACGTCCCCGCGGCCGACAAGGGCTGCGATTGCTTGCATCCGTCGCGATAGACAGCCACAGCCTTGATCCCAAGCTTCCACGCCTGGATGTAAGCCTCCATGATGTCTTCCACCGAAGCATTGTTCGGCAAGTTGACCGTCTTCGAAATCGCGCCCGAGATAAACGGCTGCGTGGCCGCCATCATCCGAAGATGCCCCATGTAGTGAATCGACCGCGTGCCCTTCGCCGGCTTGAACGAGCAATCAAACACCGCGAGATGCTCGTCCTTAATATTCGGCGCCCCTTCAATCGTTCCAGTCGCGTCGATATAAGAAACAATCTGATCGGCCTCTTCGTGCGTGTAACCAAGTTTGAACAACGCCGAAGGAACCGTGTTGTTCACAATCTTGATCATTCCCCCACCCACCAGCTTCTTGTACTTAATCAAAGCAAGATCCGGCTCCACCCCCGTAGTGTCACAGTCCATCATGAAACCTATTGTTCCTGTTGGCGCTAAGACTGTTACCTGGGAGTTGCGGTAGCCGTGTTTTTCGCCGTGGGCAAGGGCTTCGTCCCACGTTGTTTTCGATGATTCGTAGAGATTCGTGGGGACGTTCGTCTTGTTGATGTTGTTTACCGACGCGCGGTGCATTCGGATCACGTCGAGGAACGGCTCGCGATTCATGTACCAGCCGGGGCAGGCGGATCCGGGCATCGCTTCGGCTGTCGTTACGCCGAGACGTTGCTGCAGAAACTCTGTTGCGGGCGCGAGCGGCTGGCATTGTTCGGCGATGCGCGAGGATTGCAGATACGCTTCTCCGCACATAATGGCGGTGACACAGGCAGCGTAGTCGCGTCCGCCGTCGGAATCGTAAGGCAAGCCGGCGGCCATGAGCAGTGCACCGAGATTGGCGTAGCCAAGTCCGAGCGGGCGATAGTCGTGCGAATTCTTGCCAATCATCTCGGTCGGATACCCAGCGTTGTCGACAAGAATTTCCTGCGCGGTGATGAGCACGTCGACTGCGTGACGATACGCATCGACATCGAACGTGCCATTCGGCGCAAACTTCAGAAGATTCAAGCTGGCGAGGTTGCAGGCAGAATCATCGAGAAACATGTACTCGCTGCATGGGTTCGACGCATTGATACGCGCCGTGTTCTTTGACGTGTGCCAGCGGTTGACAGTGGTGTCGTATTGCATTCCCGGATCGCCGCAGCGCCAGGTGGCGTCGGAAATCTTGAAGAGCAAGTCTTTCGCTTTGAAAGTGTGCATCGGCCGACCGTCGAGCACGGCGCGTGTCGAGAAGTCGGTGTCGCGCAAGACGGCATACATGAAATCGTCGGTCACGCGGACGGAATTGTTAGCGTTCTGGAAGAAGATGGATGAGTAGGCTTCGGCGTCAGGCGAAGAGCCATCGTATCCCGCGTTGACGAGCGCCCAGGCTTTTGCTTCTTCCTTCGACTTACATTCGATGAAGTCGATGATATCAGGATGGTCCACATTGAGGATGACCATCTTGGCTGCGCGACGCGTCTTACCACCCGACTTAATAACTCCCGCGAACGCGTCAAAGCCCTTCATGAAACTTAGTGGACCGGACGCGGTTCCTCCGCCACTCAGTGTTTCTGTCGAGGAGCGCAACGGAGAAAGATTTGTGCCGGTACCGCTTCCCCACTTAAAGAGCATGCCTTCGGTTTTCGCCAACGTAAGAATGGCGTCAAGCGAATCCTTTACCGAGTTGATGAAGCAGGCAGAGCATTGCGGGGTGCTGTATCCGGTGACGCTGAATTCCACGCGTTGCGCGGCGTGGTTCCAGTGCCAGTTGGTGGCGTCGGAGTTAGGCTCGATGCGGTCGCATCCGACATTGAACCAGACGGGTGAGTTGAAAGCCGCGTACTGCCGCACGAGGATATGCGCGAGTTCGTCGTGAAAAGTGGCCGCGTCTTCCGGAGTGCGGAAGTATCCGTCTTTCAAACCCCAGTCGCGAATCGTTTCCGCGACGCGAGTGACGAGCTGGCGAACGCCGGTCTCGCGTTCCGGCGTTCCGATCTTGCCGTGCAGATATTTGGAAGCCACGATGTTGGTGGCAGTCATGGACCAGTCTTTAGGGACCTCGACGTCTTTTTGCTCGAAGATCACGTTGCCCTTGGCATCGGTGATCTGAGCGAGACGGAGTTCCCATTCGATTTCGTCGTAAGGAGAGACGCCGGGCTTGGTGAAGAGGCGACGGAACTGGAGACCAGGGGCTTTCTTGGCGTCTTTCTGAGGGGCGATTTCGGGTTTCGTTGTTTTAACTTTTTCGGTCACTTCTGGCATCTCTATCTCCTGATTAGATTCGTTTTCGTGTCTCTTCGATGTTTGATTTCCCTGTCTGCCAATCGCCTCTATCTGCTTCCATTTTAACGGTTTATTTGTCTCGATATGCAGGATTCAGTTCCCCGTCCCATGATGTTCGCTCCTTCAATACGGTTTACTGACGGCCTGCATAAACAGGACGCCGAGCGACTCCGGCTAGAACCCGGAGGGTAATGATGTTGAGCGTTTGACTGGGATGCCGTGAGCGGGGGCTTGTGGCGCGCGCTCGGACGGAACCTGGGGCCAGTTGGCGACGGCCGGATCCGTATCGGCAGAAAAACCGGATGCGCTTTCTGCGGAAGAGTTTAACCAGCGTTGGAAGGCTGCGAGGCAAGTCGCGCGTTCAGCGTCATCGGTGACGATGGCGTATCGAGCAAAACAGCGTCCCCCGCTCACGCGGTCATGCAGCGGATGATTGGACGTGAACATTCTGCCTAGCGCGATCGCAAGATCTCGCGTATCGGAGATTTGAAAAATGGCAAGCATACGCTTGCCGCCGGTGGCAGCAGTCTCTCCCGGAGCAAAGACCTCTTCGCCCAGCGCGAACAAACCGGGTTGGTTTGGGATAAGCCAGAGTCCGAAACTGGACTCGCAGCGGAACCAGCGGGACCATTGGAGTCGACGATGATCGACGGTGGGGCGAACGCCGTGGCGTTCGAGGGAATCGTCGACCAGACGAGTCAGATCTTCCATGGGGGCTCCTTTAGACGGCAGCTTTCACGTGCGCGAAGCAGCATCCGCGAGGATGCAAACGCCGGCGCGTGAGGGACGGCTATTTTCTGATTGTCAAAAGCTCGTGATCCCCCGAGGGGAGGGACGGGGGACGTGTCGTCACCGCGTTCCGTCTGGTTCGGAACCGATCATGCTGACGGAGCGCATGAAGGGCCCAAGTAAGAAGCAACCCGGAATCACCTCGATTCGTAGGGCGGCTTCGGTTTTTCCCTGACATCGACCCGGTTTCGGGGGTCGAATTTTCATCTCTGGGAAGTGAAAAGTACTCCCGTATGTTGGGCCTGTCAAGAGGGTAGCCCTACATATTGTATTTAAAGCGATTAACGGGACAGATTCGGGGTTAAGGGAATGTTTTCCACAACGTCCTTACCCTCAGCGGCTTGAAGCTCATCGATCGAGGTCTCTTCGCCGCGGCTGATGCGTTACGTTTTCTCCCCGCTGGCCTTCTTACTCCAAACTTGCGGTTCGTTAGACGGTTATGGGGCGTGCGTTACGGTGGTCGTCGAACTGGACTTTTGGTGACGAGTGGCGAGTTGTGTCTGAGTGCATCGGCTCCCCCGTTACCGCGGGAGCCATGGGCACGTAAATATCTTCGAAGAGCTGCCGCGGAATCGTGCTGCGAAGACCATGCGACGCCTCGACCAGATAATCACCCGCTTGCCCGTAGTGTTCCCTGCCCAGCGCATCGAGAAAGTAGACCGGTTCCGTGAGTTGTCTGGCTCGAACCAGAAAGCGCGTGTGATACGTGTTCCACTCCGTTCTCATACGTGCGTCACCTTGGGGGGAGGGCCTTGATTCATTTTTGTTTTCGATTGTTCGGTCCGTGGCTGACAGCGAACGAAATATCCGAGCACGATTTCTTGTTTGAGGGTTTGGCGAATGTACGCGGGGAGAGTGCGATGGTCAATTCCACAAGAATGGTGCAGTGGCGGAAAAAGCGGGCACGGATTCGCGCGGTTTTTTTCGCAAGAAGCGCAGGATCATTGAATGCGTGTAAGGCGCGTGACTATTCGGTTTTGTGGGACGGCAGAATGCGTAACGAAAAATCTGGTAGACTCGCCCGCCGGAATTTGCACAGAACGTGCACAGGAAAAGAACAGTCGTCTACGAAAAGCCTTAACCACGGAGGGCACGGGGTTCACGGGACAGGCGTGCTTGAGCGGGGGAGTGAGGATTTTTCAAGAGGTTGATCTGGAGGATGGGATGCGCGGAGTGATTCGCAAGTCAGTCGTTGTTGCTTTTGTTGTTTCTTTGTTCGTGCTGGCGTTGCATTTGTTTGTTGGAAACCTGTACGCACAGGTGCAGCCCAAGCGAGTTCTCTTGAAATGCGGGTCGCTGTTCGACGGAAAGTCGGACTCAGTGCGGAAGAATGTGACGTTGCTCGTCGAAGGCGAGACCATTAAAGAAGTTGGAACAGCGGCTGCGGGCGCAGACGTAATCGATTTGTCTTCGCGAACTTGTTTGCCCGGGTTGATCGATACGCATACACACGTCTTGCTGCAAGGGGACATCACGGCAGAAGACTACGACGTGCAGCTGTTGAAGCAGTCTCCGGAATATAGAACGATATTAGGGACAGTGAACGCGCGGCGAGCCCTGGAATATGGGTTCACGACGATACGAGATCTCGAGACGGAGGGCGCGGGATATGCGGATGTCGACATCAAAAAAGCCATCAACAATGGAGTGATTCCAGGCCCGCGGATGGTTGTGGTTACGCGGGCGCTCGATGTGACTGGGGCCTATCCGCTGCAGGGGTATGCGCCCAATGTGCCGGTGCCACACGGCGTGCAGGTCGTTGACGGACCGGTTGAAGCGCGTAAAGCCGTGCGCGAGCAACTGAGTTACGGCGCAGACTGGATCAAGGTGTATTCCGATCGCGCGTATCGATACCGCGATGACGGCGTGGTCGACGACATCCCGACGTTCACGATGGAAGAGTTGAAAGCAATTGTGGACGAAGCACATCGCCAGCGGCACAAAGTAGCGTCACACGCGAACGCATTGTACGGCGTGCACAATTCCGTGGAAGCCGGGGTCGATACGATCGAACACGGGGATTACATCGCCGATGAAGACCTGAAGACCATGGCGACGCGCGGAATTTTTTACGTGCCCACGATTTTCGTGGGAGAGTACGTGGCGGAAGGACGCGCGAAGGAAGGCGCGCCAGTCTGGCTGAAGTTGGTGAAAGTGCATGAAGACACATTCCATCGCGCTCTGAAAGCGAATGTGAAGATCGCGTTCGGGACCGATGTGGGCGGATTTGATTGGAAGATCAATCCGGCAAAAGAGTTTGGATACATGGTGAAGTTCGGAATGACACCAGCGCAGGCTGTGAAGTCTGCGACGTCCGTGGCGGCGGAGCTGCTCGACATGCAAGCTACCGTGGGAACCATTGAAGTTGGAAAGCTGGCCGACATCGTAGCGGTGCCGGGAGATCCGCTCGCGGATATAACGGTGCTCGAAAAAGTGGACTTCGTGATGAAGGGCGGAGCGGTTGTGCGGAAACCTTAATTCCGAAGGCAAAAAAAGGATTAACGCGCCCGCAGGACTTTTCCCGGCAGCGCTCCCGTCATTTTTCGTTGATCAATGACGGGCACTCCGTTCACCAATACGTATTCCATACCTTCCGACAACTGGTTCGGATTATCGAAGGTCGCGAGGTCACGGATGGTATTGGGATCAAAGATTACGACGTCGGCCCACATGTTTTGCTTGAGGACCCCTCGGTCCGTCAGACGCATACGCTGAGCTGGGAGCGAAGAAAACTTGCGAATCGCCTCCTCAAGCGTGAGCTTCTTTTCCTCGCGAACATATTTGCGCAAGATCCGTGGAAATGTGCCATAGGCACGCGGATGGGGATGCTCTTTTCCGAGCAACCCTTCGGGCGAAGTTCCTGAAGAATCGTTATCAAACGAAACCCAGGGTTGCTGAAGCGCAAGGCTGACGTCCGGCTCGGACATGCCGAAGACGGCGACCTCGGTGAAGGCATTGTCCTCGATCAGGAAGTCAAACAACGTCTCCATCGGGTCTTTGTTCCACGCCTTGGCAACATCGGATAAGCGCTTCCCTTGAAACTGCATGAGTTTGGGATTCTGAACGACGCTGATGATGACCGACTCTGGTCCGGAGATTTCGTGCCATTCGTTGTCCCAAGCGGTTGAAGGCGTTAGAAGGTCCTTGCGGATCCGTTCGCGAGTGGAGGGATCTTTCAGACGCTCGATGAGTTTGGCGTTGCCGCCGTCATGAGCCCACGGTGGAATGAACGCAGACATGCCATTCGCCCAGGCGGTGTAGGCATAGGTGTCGGCCGCGATGTCCACGCCTTCGGCGCGGGCTGCATTGATTTTCGCTAACACCTCGGGCATCCGTCCCCAATTGGCTTTGCCAGCGATTTTGAGGTGCCAGATTTCCACGGGGATTTTCGCTTCACGTCCGATGCGCACGGTTTCATCGATCGACTGCATGATGGCGTCGCCTTCGCTCCGCATGTGCGTTGCATAGATCCCTCCGTACTTCGAGGCCTCGGCCGCGAGCGCGATCAGTTCTTCTGTCTTTGCGTAAGGGGCAGGAGGATACTCGAGTGAGGTGGAAACGCCGACGGCGCCCTGCTGCATTGCCTCGCGCACAAGCTTCTTCATCTCGTCGAGCTGCGCCGAAGTGGGTTGCTTGTCTTCCAATCCGAGAACGATCGAGCGGACTTGCGTCGCGCCCACGTAGGAAGCGAGGTTGATTCCGATTCCCTGCTTTTCGAGCCGCGCGAAATATTCACCAAGCGTCTTCCAGTCGGGTTTGATGTTGAGATGCTCATACCAAGCTGCGTCCGATTTGATAACGGCATCTGTCAACGGAGCTACGGAGCCGCCTTCACCGGTAATCTCGGTTGTAATGCCCTGGTAAATCTTCGACGGAAGGCGCGGCTCGACAAGAATCGTCAGCTCGGACTGTCCCAACATGTCGATGAAGCCGGGTGCAACAACCAGACCGTGCGCATCGATGGTGCGCTTGGTTGGAGCGCTGGCCAGATTTCCGATTGCGATGATCTTGCCATCACGAATTCCGATATCGCCCGAGTACCAAGGCGAGCCGGTGCCATCGATGATGTGTCCGTTGACGATTACGAGGTCAAAAGGCGCGGCGGGCTGAGCGAATGCAAGGTGCGTTGAGAGCGCAAGAATTAGAACCAAGAGCATTTTGAACTTGGCCGAGCGAACGATCGTCATTTCTGGTCTCCGAAACCCGTGTTCTTCATGAAGCTGGAGCTGTGCGACGCCGAAGGGCTAGTCCCAAGGCAATCCAGGCAGCCAGTGCAATCCACTCCCACCGATCGAAGTGTCCTGGGATAGGAACAATTTTCATCAAAACCATGAGAAAGCCAACGGTGGCGCCGATGATCGCGATGGCGCGATCACGTTTTGAAGGCCGCATCCAAAGGTATGCGAGACATGCTGCAGTCCAACCAGTGGCAGACGCGACCGAACCGACTTCCGAGATTGGCACCAGGATAGCGGTGCCGAGAAACATACAAGCGGCAGTTGCGATGCCGACCCAGATCACGGCGAGCGCCGGAGTTTGATTGACTGGATGAATCTGTGCCAAGCGAGGATTGATGAGGCCCCGGCGTCCCATCGCAAACAAGAGGCGGCTAGCGGCAATAAAGTTTCCGTTGAAAACCTTAAACAGTGAGAGCAGCGCGGCCGCAAGAATGATGCTGACAATCCAGCGGGAACCGATCGCTTGCTCGAAGGCAACGGCCGTCATGAAAGGTTTCGACGTGAGCTGGTGCCACGGGGCGACATACGAGACGGCCGCAACCACGATGATGTAGAAAACAAAACCGACGATGATGGCCGCCCAGATAGCGCGGAAATATCCGCGAGAACGGAATTCGGGATTTGCTTCCTCGGCGGCCTTGGTGACCGATTCGTATCCGGTCATGAAGTACGGAACGATTTGCAGGACGAGAACAACCGAAATGAAAGGAGTGTGCGTGAAAAGCGGAGGAAAATTTGTGGTCGAGCCTTTGGCAACACCGCAGAGAACGAACACGACGAAGAGTGCGAGCGTGCCGAATGTAGTCCAGTTCTGAAAGGTTGCGCTCAGGCGGATACCGCGATAGTTGAGAACGGTGAGCAGGAGGGTGAGAGCGAGGCCGATCGCGAGATGAGGAAGGTAGACGGGCTTTCCGTCGATTTGGTAAAGCTCGATGGAATTGAGCGCGGGAAAAATGTATCCGGCGATGCGGCCGACGGCAACAGCCTCCCAGGGACAGACGATGAAGTAGGCGAGCATCATCATCCATCCGGTGGCGTAGCTGACGGTTTGAGGAAAGACCTTGGCGGTGTAGGCAACTTCGCCGGAGGCGTCCGGCATGATGGTGACGAGTTTTCCGTAGACGTAGCCGATGGGGAGAAGGAGCAGGCCGCCGATGGCGAAACCGAGAACGCCGCCGAGCGAACCGCCGCGGAGAAGCCAGTCGTCCATGACGACGAGCCAGCCGACGCCGACCATGGTGCCCCATCCGAGAGAGAAGTAGTCGGTCAGGCGAAGTTTTTTGGCGAGCTGGGCCATGGGAGATGGAAACGCGCGGAGGAGTTACATTACGCACAGCAATTCGTAGAGAAGGTTCGCGGCGAGGAGCGATGTCAGCTCGCCGTTGTCGTAAGGAGGCGAGACTTCGACGAGATCGCATCCGACGAGGTTGAGACCTTTGAGCGAGCGGACCAAGTCGATGATCTGGGCACTGGAGAGTCCGCCAACTTGCGGCGTGCCGGTGCCGGGAGCGAAGGCTGGATCTACGACGTCGATGTCGAGCGTCACGTAAACGGGCTGGCCTTTTAAACGCTTGAACAGGCGCTCGACGGCGGGCACGCCGCCGCGGTGAAAATCCTCGGACGACATCACTTGAAAGCCGTGCTTCTTGCCGAAATCAAAGTCCTCGCGAGAATAGACTTGGCCGCGAAGCCCAACTTGCACGGTGCTCTTTGGGAGCAGGAGGCCTTCTTCCACAGCGCGGCGAACGGGTGTGCCGTGAGAGTGGGGACTGCCGAAGTATCCACCCCAGGTGTCATTGTGCGCGTCGAACTGGATGAGGGCGACGGGGCCGAAGCGTTTGTGAATCGCGCGGAGGATGGGAAGAAGGATGGAATGATCTCCGCCGACACAGGCGGTTCGAGCGCCGGCGGCGAGGACGTCGTTTAACTGATTTGTGATGCGACCGAAAGTGTCTTCGAGGGAAAGAGGGTTGATGGAGAGGTCACCGAAGTCTGCGATACGCCATCTTGAAAAGGGATCGATGTTGAGGGCGGGATTCCACGGTCGAATGATGGCGGATTGCTGACGAACGTGGCGCGGACCGAAGCGCGGACCCGGACGGTAGGTGGTGCCGCCGTCATAAGGAATTCCGATGAGTGCGATGTCGAGTTCGGATGCGTCTGTGATGTGTGGAAGACGCATGAACGTGGAAATTCCTGAGAAGCGCGGGAAGGATAGAGCGTCGACAGCTTTTGGGTGTGAAAGCTGCCGCTTCTTTTTCGGGGGCTTCATGGCCGCGCGAATTATAAAGCATGGTTTCCAGCCAGAAAGCAGAACGGGCGCCACAAGGGCGCCCGTCAGAAATGGTTCGCTGCTGCGGTCAGCAGGCTGCGGCGTAACGGAATGGAGAAATGTTCGGCGGAGCCAAAATCTCCAGAGCTTCTTCGAGCGACGAGATGTCGAACACACAATTCAGGCGTGTGCGCTCAAACATTTCGCGAACCAACCGCGACGGGTTCACGATCTTCAGCTGAATGCCGTTGCTCATTGTCCAATGATGCAGGAACACGAGAACACCTAAGGCGCCAGCGTCGATCATCTCGACTTCGGCAAGATCAAGAACGATGACACGCACGTGATCCAGGTGGGTCAGGCACTCGCGCAGTAAATCGAGATCGTGGCCGCGAACGAGTCGGCCTGAGCACAGTAGGACGGCCACATCGGTGGATTGCTCGAAATTGACTCTGAGAACCATAAACAGCCTTCTTTCGTACTCCACTCAACTTCTATGGGTATGTACGAAGGATTAGACGAAACAGTTTCAGGAACGATTAGTGAATTTCCCAAAAAGATGTAAGCGACTGTAAACACAGGACAAACGGCAAGATTTTCGGGACCAGTCTGTTAGAATCGAAGGACTTCGGATTACGCCGTTGAACATCGTAGACATCGTTTTCCAGATCATCGCATTCTTGTTCGCGATCAGCGTCCACGAGTCGGCGCACGCATGGATGGCATCGCGCTGCGGAGACCCGACCGCGCGCATGCTTGGCCGAGTGACTTTGAATCCCATCAAGCACATCGATCCGGTGGGAACGGTTCTGCTGCCCGCGATTCTCGCATTCAGTCATTTGCCGATGTTCGGGTGGGCGAAGCCAACGCCCGTCGATCCCCGAAACTTCAAAAATGAAGTGTGGGATGACATCAAGACCGCCGTGGTGGGCCCGATCAGCAACTTTGTTGTAGTCGCCGGGGCGGTAGTGGTAATGGCGATCATCGCTTTCACGTCGGAAACCGGACACACTCTGGTTTCTCAGATGCCGTTTTATGCTCAGGCGGGAGCAACCCCTGGTGGGACTTCCCTGCTTGTGCCGCTTGTAGCATTTCTGTACGAGCTCATCCTGATCAATGTTGTACTCGGCGTTTTCAATCTCATTCCCGTGCCTCCGCTGGACGGTAGTCACGTCCTTCGCCACTTTCTTTCGGAACCTCTGCGACGAGCGTACGACTCTCTTGGCATGTTTGCGCTGCTGGCTTTGGTGGTTTTCGGTGGAGGGATTCTAGGTCGTTTGATTGCTCCGGTTCGTTTTCTTATCGACTCCATCCTGGTGAACTTCTGAATGTCTTCTCGCCCAAACCAACGTAAACGCGTGCTGAGCGGCATGCGCTCCACAGGAAGATTGCATCTTGGCAACTATGTCGGCGCCCTCGACAACTGGGTGAGGATGCAAGACGAGTACGAGTGTTTCTTTTTTGTTGCGGATTGGCATGCTCTGACGACCGATTACGCCGACACTTCAAAACTTAAGCAATATTCCCTCGAAGTGCTGCTGGATTGGCTGGCGGCCGGTCTCGATCCAGACCGTTGCGTCATGTTCATCCAATCGCACGTGCCGGCCCACGCCGAACTGCATTTGCTCTTATCGATGATCACGCCTCTGGGGTGGCTAGAGCGTGTCCCCACCTACAAAGAGCAAAGGGAAAACATCAAAGAAAAGGACTTAGGGACATATGGGTTTCTCGGCTATCCCGTGCTGCAATCGGCCGACATCATGATTTACAAAGCTGACTTCGTGCCTGTAGGCGAAGATCAAGTTGCCCACGTCGAGTTGACACGCGAAATTGCCCGACGGTTCAACCTCTTCTATGGCAAACGGTCGGATGTTTTTCCGGAGCCGAAGGCGCTACTCACGCCAGCTGCAAAACTGCCGGGAACCGATGGGCGCAAGATGTCAAAGTCTTACGGGAATACGATTATGCTCACGGACCCGGAATCGGTTGTACGTCAGAAGCTGAAGACGATGGTGACGGATCCCGCGCGCGTAAGGCGGACAGACAAGGGCAATCCGGATGTCTGTCCAGTCGGCGATCTGCACAAGATCTTTAGCGACCGCGCGACAGTGGCCAAGGTCGACGTAGGTTGCAGGTCCGCCGGCATCGGCTGCATTGAATGTAAGAGCTGGGCGGCGGACGCGCTCGTCCAAGTGCTGAACCCGATGCAGGAGCGCCGAAAAAAATACGAGGACAATCCGCGCCTGGCGTGGGATATTCTGGAAGCTGGTTCGACCCGCGCCCGCAAAGTATCGGGCGCGACCATGGACGAGGTCCGCGCCGCGATGGGCATGTCGCTCGATTACGAGCCCCCTGCGGCGAACGAGGCGAAGTAGCAAGGTATAGCGATGGCACACGACTGATGGCAGAACCTCTCCATATCGAATCGACGACCGAAACGACGGCGCCCGCTGCTTCCACCAAAGCAGCCAAGCAAAAAGAAAATGACTTTCCATTTGCAGTGAGCGTGGGCGCGGTCTATGAAGGCCCGCTCGATTTGCTGCTGGACCTGATCCGCAAGCAAGACATCGACATCTACGACATCCCGATTGCGAAAATTACCGCTCAATACCTGACGTACGTTGAGCGGATGCGCGAACTGGACGTCAACGTCGCCGCCGAATTCATCTACATGGCGGCGGTGCTGATCCACATCAAGTCGAAAACCCTGCTGCCGCGAGACCCAGCGGTCGGCTCCGAGGAGCAGGACGATCCTCGGATGGAACTCGTCAACCGGCTGCTCGAGCATGAGAAATTCAAATCCGCAGCGCAGATGCTGATGCAGAAGCAGCAAATCGAAGAGGCAGTCTGGTCGAATCCCGCGATCAAAGAATTTATGGACGCGGAGGGGACCGATCCGGAGATTGCTGCCGATGTCATTGATCTGGTGAAAACATTCCAGCACATTCTAGATCGGGCACGCACACGTCCAGTGCTCGACGTAAATGAGGAAACGGTAACCGTCGGCCAGATGATCGACTATCTGCGGAAACGCCTGGCGCTCGAAGACCGCCCGGTGCGGTTGAAGCAGATGCTGATGAACATTCCATCCAAGCAAGCTCTTGTGTGCATGTTTTTGGCAATGCTTGAATTGGTCAGGCTGCAGGCCGTACAGCTGCGACAGGATCGTCTCTTTGGCGAGATCCTGATCCGCAAGCATGTTGGCTTTGAAGCCGTCATGAGCGAGCAAGCTGCCGTGCGGGATGACTGGCAATAGTTGGATTCTTATCTATGAGCCTTAAAGCGCAAATCGAAGCGGTAGTGTATGCGGCGGAAACTCCGGTGACGCTCGAGCAGATTACCCAGCTGACAAAAGCGACGATCCTCGCGGAAGACAGCTCACTCGACGACGCCGCCGTAAAGTCTCGCGTCCGCGCGACGCTAGAAGAACTAGTCTCGGACTATAGTTCGGCAGATCGGGGAATTGAAGTACGGCAGGTGGCGGGCGGATACCGCATGTCCACCAAGCCTGAGCAGCATGACGCTGTCCGCGCGTTCGCCAAGAGTTTGAAACCGCCCATACGGCTTTCGCTGCCCGCCCTTGAGACTCTCGCGGTCATCGCTTATAAACAGCCGGTCACCGTACCCGAAATCAGCGAGATTCGCGGCGTAGATTCGAGCGGCGTGATTGCCACTCTGTTAGACCGTAAGCTGATTACGACGGCCGGAAGAAAAGCTGTCATCGGGCGTCCAATTCTTTACAAGACGACGAAAGAATTCCTGATGCGCTTTGGATTGAAGGATGTCGGCGAGCTGCCCAGCATGGAAGAGTTCGAAAAGCTGGTGGCGGAATCGTTTCAGGCAGACCTGATCCCGGCAACGCAAGAAGAGTCGGAAGAGCCTGCTCCAAAAGCTATCTCTGAAGACGCCGAGGTTACAGGCGAAGTCGAGCCTGCCGAAGCACATGTAGTCGAGATGCCGATTCGAACCGGGACCGAATAGCACCGCCCTCGATTCAAATCTTGTCCCACGTTGCAATTCCGGCTTCACCCGCCTGGAGAAACTTATGCCACTCGAACGCCTGCAGAAAATCATTGCCGGGGCCGGAATCGTGTCTCGCCGAAAGGCGGAAGAGCTGATCACAGCAGGCCGAGTAGTTGTAAACGGACAGCCTGTGACCGAACTAGGGTCGAAAGCCGATCCAGAGACAGATCACATCCGTGTCGATGGCAAGCTGCTGAAAGGCCCGGAACGCCACATTTACCTCGCTCTAAACAAACCCAAAGGCTACGTGACAACCATGAGCGACCCCGAGGGTCGTCCGACCATCACGAAATTGATCAAGGGGGTCAAAGGCCGGGTCTATCCCGTGGGACGACTCGACTATGCGAGCGAAGGCCTGCTGTTACTCACCAACGACGGCGACCTCGCCCACAAGTTGATGCACGCCAGTTCTCACGTTCCAAAGACCTACGTGGTGAAAGTGGCGAAACAGCCGAAGCCGGAGGACATCGAAAAACTACGTGCGGGTGTGAAGATTCTGGAGAAGGGCGGACGGCGCGTACAGACTGGTCCCGCGCTGATCCGGATCGTGCGCGAAGCGGACAATCCGTGGTACGAGGTAACGCTGGTCGAGGGTCGCAACCGACAAATCCGCAAGATGTTCGAAGAAGTCGGACATCATGTAGAAAAGATTCGACGCGTGCGCTACGGTCCGCTGGAACTGGACGTGCCGCCGGGAGAATTCCGACCATTGACGTTAATGGAAATATCAAAGCTGAGAGCGGCCATTGATCGAACTCCAGCGCAACGAGCTGCTGCGAAACCGGCTGCTGGGAAACGAACTCCGCAAAGACGCCGCCGGGCCTGAGCGCCTACTTCTGGCAGTGCGAGCAGTAGTGGCTGCTGCGACCGATGATCACAATCCTGCGAATTGGAGTCTTACATACCAGGCACCGCTCGCCTTCGCGTCCATAAACGCGGTGCTGGAGCTGAAAAAATCCTTCCTCTCCATCTGCGTCCACATAGTCGGAGACCGATGACCCACCCAAAGAAATGGCTTCGGCGAGGACTTCGCGCACAGCGCGATAGAGGCGCCGCAACTGGTCTCGGGTTAGAGACGAGGCTCGACGGCGCGGACGGATGCCGGCGCGAAACAACGATTCATCGGCGTAAATGTTGCCGACTCCTCGCAAAAGTTTCTGATTCAAGAGCGCACTCTTGATGGGAGTCTTGCGTCCGCGAAACAAGGCCAGAAACTGATCTTCAGTGACCTCAAGAGGCTCAATGCCACCTGGATCGAATCCGCTGGAATGCACGCTCAGCTTGCCAAACATTCTTGGGTCGATGAAACGGAGTTCGCGCCCTGAGCCGAGCTTCGCGATGAGATGGGTATGTTTTGCGATCTCGTCGGATGGCGCGCAAACGACTGTCCGACCCGTCATGCCGAGATGGATGATCCATTGAGTCGCATCCGTGGACTCCGGCTTCGATGCGTGAGACGGAGAACCATTCCGTTTTTTCCGGGAAGTAGCCACACGCTTTTTGGTTGGCGAAGCCCCGCCCGCACCGGTCAAATCGACCACAATGTGCTTGCCGGCACGGTGTACGCGGACCACTTTCCTGCCTTCAAGCGCAGCCGCAATCGCAGCGGCCGGGGATTTCAGAACCTGGGGCCGGGACCCAATCCACACGGACTCAATCGTGTCGCCAGTAATTCGTTTGTCGAGACCGCGCACAATGGTTTCGACTTCGGGAAGCTCGGGCATGAGATCAGTTTACAGATGACGGATGACCGGTGTCGGTTGCGGTTGCGGTATCGGCGCGAACCATGCCTCAGTGGAAAAGGTAGCCACCTTATTTATCACCCAACGACTGTCCCCCTTCTCCCAATTGCCGCTTTCCGGCTTGCCAAGGTATCATTACGAGTACACAGCTCGCCCGGATTTCTACCCCTGTAATTCAGCAGTTTGACCTCGTGAATGGCGGATGTGTGCGACCCTGAACGCGCGGCGCGGAGCTGCGCGAATTTTCTCCACGGAGATGGAATTGAAAAAGGGCAGAACTGCGGTCATTGTCGGTGCGCAATGGGGTGATGAAGGCAAGGGCAAGATTGTTGACGTGCTCTCCGAAGAATTTTCCGTTGTGGCTCGCTACGCGGGCGGACACAATGCTGGGCACACGGTCATCATTCACGGAAAAAAATTCATTTTGCAGCTTGTGCCAAGCGGCGTGTTGCGCGACGGCTGTCTCAGCGTGATTGGCAACGGAGTCGTGCTCGATCCAATCGCTTTCCTGAAGGAAACTGCGGGGCTGCGAGCTGCCGGGGTAAAGATCGACGGGAACCTCTTCGTATCAAACCGCGCACAGGTGATCCTTCCCTATCACCGGATGATGGAACTCGGTGCTGAAAACGCCCCGGGACGCGTGAAGATTGGAACCACGTCGCGCGGCATTGGTCCGGCGTATGAAGACAAGATCGCCCGCCGTGGCCTGCGCGTTGCCGACCTGTTGGACCTGAAGCTGCTTAAGACGCACATCGAGAACGCATGCCGCGAAAAGAACATGATCGCGCATGCGCTGTTCAATTCCGATCCACTCGACGCGGACAAGATGTTCAAGGAGTACTCCGACGCCGCGCAGCAGATCGCGCCGTTTGTATGTGACACCGCACTGCTACTGAACAAGGCATTGGCAGACGGCAAATCGATTGTTTTCGAAGGCGCACAGGGCACGATGCTCGACATCGATCACGGTACTTACCCATTTGTTACGTCATCGAGCGCGACATCGGGCGGAGCCGTAATTGGTACCGGCGTTGCGCCGACCGCCATCGATATGGTCATCGGCATCACCAAGGCTTATTGCACTCGCGTGGGTGGAGGGCCATTCCCTACCGAGGCGCACGACGAATCGGGCGAAGATCTGCGGAAGCGAGGCAATGAGTTTGGCGCCGTGACGGGTCGTCCGCGACGCACGGGCTGGCTTGATTTGCCTCTTCTACGCTACGCTGGCATGATTAACGGTATTTCGTGGCTGGTCGTAACCAAGTTGGATGTGCTCGACCACCTCGCCGAAATTCCTGTTTGTGTGGGCTACAAGATCAACGGCAAAGCGACGGAAGAAATTCCTGCGCAAGCCAGCGGATACGACACCATCGAGTGCGTCTACAAGAAGGTGCCGGGATGGAAGACATCCACGCAAGATGCGCGCAAAATGTCGGACTTGCCGAAGCAGGCGCGGGAGTACCTGGCTTTCATTGAAAAAGAAACCGACGCCCGCGTGGGTATGGTTTCGACCGGCCCTGACCGCGATCAGACCATCATGGTGGATGAATTCGCGGGCAAGTTAGGAAAGAATTAATTCAAAGAGAGGATCGCAGCCAATGGTAGTGCTGGCGGTTACCTGGTTGGCCAAGGCTGGACGAGAGTCCGAAGTGGCAGAGGTGTTCGCAAAGCTGACGGAGGAATCGCGCAAGGAACCCGGCTGCGTGATGTATCAGGTACACCGCCACAAGACCGAGCCGCGACGGTTCTTCATCTACGAACAGTATAAGGATGATGCCGGCCTTGAGGGCCATCGCGCGGCGCCGCATTTCCTGCAATACGCAAAGAAGGACTTACCCAAGATTGCGGATCGCGTCGAGGGGCATCTGCTTGAGCCCTTGGCGTAAGAATTTCGGCGGCGACGCGCGTCCGTAAGTCGGCTGAGTTATTTCTTATCCGCCATCAGCACGCCACCCGATGCGTAGCTTTCCTTCGACACTTCCACAATTGTGACGACGACCGCTTCGCGGCGAGCGCCGGCCTCTTCGACCATCGCGTCGGTGATGCGCTGGGCGAGTTTCCGTTTCTGATCGGTCGAGCGACCGGTGAGCATGGTTACTTGGACTAAAGGCATAAAGTCAGTTCTCGGTTCTCAGTTCTCAGTTCTCGGTTGTCGAGCTTACTTTGCCAATTCGTAGCCGGCAAAGAAGAAGCTGAGTTCGAAGCGGGCTGTGTCGTCGGCGTCCGAACCGTGGATGGCGTTGTGCTCGATGCTCGCCGCCCATTTTTTGCGGATCGTGCCTTCCTCGGCGTTCGCGGGATTGGTCGCACCCATGAGTTTGCGAAGGTCGGCGATGGCGTTTTCTTTCTCGAGAGCAATCACGACGATGGGACCGCTGGACATGAAGTCCGTGAGCGAGTTGTAAAACGGGCGACTGGCGTGAACGGCGTAAAATTGTTCGGCCTGATGCTTGGAAATCTCCAGCATTTTCATGGCGAGAATATGAAAGCCATTTTTCTCGAATTGTTCGATGATGTCGCCGACGGCGTTTCGCTTGACCGCATCCGGCTTGATGATGGTAAGGGTGCGTTGCAATGTTTTCATATTCAGTTCTCAGTTCCCGGTTCTCAGTTCTCGGTTTCTAAAACTTCGGTTCAGAGATAGGCCTCTATGGCGTTGCAAGCAATCTCCACGAGTTGATTCTCACAACGACCAAACGCCACAACCTGGCTGCATGCTTTTATTATTTCCCCACGCTTACGCCGAGGGCTGCGACTAGAGTTTCCCCGATGTCGGCTGGCGATTTCGCTACCTTGATGCCTGCTGCTTCCATGGCCTTAATCTTTTCGGACGCCGTGCCTTTGCCGCCGGAGATGATTGCCCCTGCGTGGCCCATGCGACGGCCTGGAGGAGCGGTTTGTCCGGCGATAAAGCCGACGACCGGCTTCTTCATTTTGGCTTTTACAAACTCGGCGGCCGCTTCTTCGGCGTTGCCGCCAATTTCGCCAATCATGATTACGGCTTCGGTCTCGGGGTCGCGATTGAACAGGTCGAGCGCATCGAGGAAGTTGGTACCGATGATGGGATCTCCGCCGATACCGATGGCGGTCGACTGTCCGATGCCGCGCGTCGTCAACTGGTACACGGCTTCGTAGGTGAGCGTGCCAGAGCGCGAAACGATGCCGATCGGTCCTTCTTTATGGATATGCGCCGGCATGATGCCGATCTTGCACTTGCCCGGCGAAATGATGCCGGGGCAATTCGGACCGATCAGACGTGAGCGGCGGTCTTGCAGGAACTCCCACGCGCGCACCATATCGAGGGTCGGGATGCCTTCGGTGATGCAGACGATCAGCTCAATCTCTGCGTCGGCGGCTTCCATGATGGCGTCGGCCGCGAACGGCGGCGGAACGAAAATTACCGAGGCATTGGCGCCTGTCTTATCGACGGCTTCCTGAACGGTGTTGAAGATCGGCCATCCCTCGTGGGTGGTACCGCCCTTGCCGGGCGTCACGCCACCGACAATCTTGGTTCCGTAATCTTGCGCAGCTTTGGCATGGAAGGTTCCTTCCTTGCCGGTCAGCCCCTGCACCACAACGCGCGTGTTCTTGTTAACAAGAATTGCCATGATTGCTTCTTTCAGTAGCTAATAGCGAGTAGCTAGTAGCTGGTTATGAATCTGAAGCCATGTTCTAAGCCACGACACTGCTAGCAACTACTTTGCGGCCGCGACCACTTTTTCGGCCGCATCTTTCATTGTGTTCGCGACGATGAAATTCAATCCAGAGTTTTTCAGAATCTCACGTCCCGCTTCGACGTTCGTTCCCTCCAGCCGCAACACGATCGGCAGTTGGATGTGAGTTTTCTGCGCGGCTTCTACAACTCCCGTCGCCAGCGTATCGACGCGCAGAATTCCACCGAAAATGTTGATGAGGACAGCCTTGACGTTCTTGTCGCTCAGCAAAATCTCGAAAGCATGCGTAACCTGCTCGGCGTTGGCTCCGCCACCCACATCAAGGAAGTTGGCAGGCATTCCACCCGCATATTTGATGATGTCCATGGTCGCCATGGCGAGTCCGGCACCGTTCACCATGCAACCTACGTTTCCATCGAGCTTGATGTAGTTCAGGTTGTACTTGGAAGCTTCGACCTCAAGCGGGTCTTCTTCGGTGACGTCACGCAGTTCTTTGAACTCAGCGTGGCGGAACAGCGCGTTATCGTCAAAATTGATCTTCGCGTCGAGCGCGAACAATCGTCCGTCGGTAGTGGTAATGAAGGGATTGATCTCAAGAAGCGATGCGTCGGTGTCGAGAAAAGCCCGATACAAACCTGTGAGGAACTGCACTGCCTGGTTGATTTGCGGCCCTTTCAATCCAAGCTGAAAGGCAATCTTGCGCGCCTGAAACGCTTCCAGTCCCATCCCCGGATCGACGTGCTGCTTGAGAATTGCATCAGGATTCTCCGCCGCCACTTGTTCGATATCCATGCCGCCCGCCGCCGAAGCCATGAACACCGGCTTTCCTTCCGCACGATCGACCAGGATACCCAGGTAAAGTTCCTTCTCAATTGGAAGTGTTTCTTCAATCAGAAGGCGCTGAACGAGTTTTCCTTCGGGGCCGGTCTGATGCGTCACCAGATTCATCCCCAGGATTTTTCCAGCCAGTTCGGCGGCCTCTTCGACAGACTTTGCAATCTTGACGCCGCCGCCCTTCCCGCGCCCGCCCGCGTGGATTTGCGCCTTGACGACTACGCCGGAAGCGCCTGCCGCAAACAGGTTTCTAGCAGCAGCTTCTGCCTGTTCTCGGCTGGTCGCCATTTCGCCGCGAGGTACAGCGACACCATATTTCTTCAGGATTGCCTTCGCCTGATACTCATGAATTTTCATAATGATTCCTGCGTTGTGCAACTCCGGGGTAGGACCTGATTGCGGCTTATGACAGCGGGCAGCAAACTTATGATTCTACCGAACGCGATGACGATCGTCCAAGCGTAAACCCGGAATGACCGCAATGGCGTAGCGCCCATCACAACGGACTCCGCTAATCATCACGGTTCTTGCCTGATCACTCGCCTATAATCGGAAGCCCATGAGACTCGAGCAAAAACTGGCGGAACTCAAGAAGCGTGATCAATTGGCGGAAGAGGGCGGTGGCGCTCAACGCCGGGAGCGCCAACACAAGGAAGGCAAGATGTCCGCTCGCGAGCGGGTGGAATTCTTGCTCGACGAGGGCACGTTCGAAGAGACCGACAAACTGGTAACTCACCGAAGCCACGATTTCGGGATGGAAGACCAGAAGTTTTATGGCGACGGATTTATCACCGGTTATGGACGCGTCGAAGGACGCCTGGTTTTCGTCTTTGCACAGGACTTTACGGTTTTTGGTGGGTCGCTTTCGGAGACGAACGCGCAAAAGATCGTGAAGATCATGGATCTGGCCGCCAAGATGGGCGCCCCTGTCATCGGTCTGAACGATTCTGGCGGCGCGAGAATTCAGGAAGGCGTCATGTCGCTCGCGGGATACGCCGACATTTTTCTGCGGAACACGCTGTACAGCGGCGTAATTCCTCAAATTTCCGCGATCATGGGCCCGTGTGCCGGCGGCGCTGTGTACTCGCCCGCCATCACGGATTTCATCCTCATGGTGGACAAGACCTCTTACATGTTCATTACCGGTCCGGACGTCATCAAGCTGGTGACCCATGAGGAAGTCACCAAGGACCAACTCGGCGGCGCCATGACGCATAACGAAACCTCCGGCGTCGCGCATTTCCTGTCACACGATGACGCCGAATGCCTGTCGATGGTTCGCGAGCTGCTCAGCTTTATCCCCTCGAACAACCTGGAAGACGCGCCACGCAAGGCGTGCAACGACCCATCCGATCGAGCGGATGAAAAACTCGATTCGATAGTTCCCGACCAGTCGAATCAGCCCTACGACATCAAGGATGTAATCCACTCAGTGGTTGACGATGGATATTTTTTTGAAGTGCAGGAGCACTATGCGCGGAACATTGTGATCGGTTTTGCGCGTTTGAACGGACGATCTATCGGCATCGTCGCCAACCAGCCCGCGGTACTTGCCGGAACACTCGATATCAACGCGTCGATCAAGGGCGCGCGCTTCGTCCGCTTCTGCGATTGCTTCAACATTCCATTGGTGACGTTCGAAGACGTTCCAGGATTTTTGCCCGGAACAAATCAGGAATACGGCGGCATCATCAAGCATGGCGCGAAGCTGCTGTTTGCATTCGCTGAGGCGACGGTCCCCAAGATCACGGTTATCACGCGCAAAGCTTATGGTGGCGCGTACTGCGTCATGGCCTCAAAGCATATCCGCACCGATGTCAACTACGCATGGCCAACCGCAGAGATCGCCGTCATGGGGCCTGAAGGGGCCGTTGACATCGTGTATAAGCGCGATTTGGAAAGCGCCAAGAACCGCGACGAAATGCGCCAGCAAAAGATTGAAGAGTTTCGCGACCGGCTTGCAAACCCGTATGTGGCAGCCGAACGCGGATTTCTGGACGCTGTAATCCAGCCACGCGACACGCGGAAGAAGTTAATCCAGGCGTTAGAGATGCTTCAGAATAAGCGCGACAAGAACCCGCCCAAAAAACACGGGAACATCCCGTTGTAGGAAGAACCCGTGCGCCCTTAACAAACAATCTTGCTGAGGTTTGTTGCGAGATTTCGGACAACAGATGGGATGAGTGTGCTTCGAATGGCAGCTCTGTTGGAGCGGGAGGGGGAGGGCAAACAATAAGAGTCCCGAGGTGGTGTTGGTCTTATTCGTCTCGGCCAGTAGCTCGCTTTAGACCCTTGCTTGACCTGCTCTCGTCGCTTCCTTGCGGTC
>Ga0207706_10000415_pt1 | contig 45662 bp, 45 predicted proteins | sample KBSC53metaG_FD_184318 | JGI IMG/M metagenome (GOLD analysis project Ga0207706, IMG submission 184318) | Corn rhizosphere microbial communities from Kellogg Biological Station, Michigan, USA - KBS C5-3 metaG (SPAdes) (version 2) | ecosystem: Host-associated > Plants > Roots > Rhizosphere > Soil ... | reverse complement strand
GACGGGACCATTCCATTGCGCCCTTGCCCATTTCGCCGCGTCGGCGGACGGCGCGGCAAGTGCCGCCACCCTTACCTCATAGCCAACCTGCTGGAGGTGGCGCGCCGCGACATATCCGTCCCCGCCATTGTTGCCCGGCCCACACAGAATCAGCGTTTCGCGCGGGCCGGCGTAAAGCCGCACTGCCTCGGCAAGGCCCCGCCCTGCCCGTTCCATCAGCGCCGTTTCCGAAGTTCCGGCTTCGATCACCGCCGTTTCGGCGGCGCGCATTCGCTCGGCTGTGAGGATCGGACGGGCCATAGGGCCGCCCCTATCGCAGAAAAGTCGCCAAATGCCACCAGTTCGCGGGGCAAGTCGCGGTCGCCTGATCGCGTTGCTCCTCGGTATCGAACAAGGCGAAACAGGTCGCGCCGCTGCCCGACATTCGGACGAAATTGGCGCCGGCCTGACCGGTTAGCCAAACCAGGACGTTTTCAATCTGCGGCGCCAAGCTCTTGGCCGCGGCCTCCAGATCGTTTCGTCCGCTCCGCCAATCGCCCAGGGACCCACGATCGATACCGTCCCAGGCAGCGAATACATCCGCTGTCGACAGTTGAACGCCGGGATTGGCCAGCAAGACTGGAGTAGTCGCAATTGTGCCGTCATCGAGCAGGTGCAGCTGGTCGCCTGCCCCTTCACCCCTTGCGGCCAGGCTCAGCAAACAGGCGGGCACGTCCGACCCAAGCTCCGGAGCGACCTGACTCGCATGGGCCGGATCGATTTTCCAGATGTTCGTCAGCAAGCGCAGTGCCGCTGCGGCATCGGCCGAACCTCCGCCAATCCCCGAAGCAAGCGGAAGTTTCTTGTTTAGGATCAATCGTGCGCCGGCATTGACCCCCGACGCCTCGCGCAAGGCCCGAGCGGCCGCCATCACCAGATTGTCGTTATTCGACAGCCCTTGAAAGAAGGGGCCGATAATCTCCAGGCTAAGATCGTCCGCCGGCTCCGCCTCAAGTCGATCTCCGTCCGTGCAGAAGGCAAATACCGTCTCCAGCGCGTGCCGCCCGTCGGGAAGCTTGCCCCGGACATGGAGGGCCAGGTTCAATTTGGCGGGCGCCGGCTCCGATAGCCGCATCAAGGTGCGGCGGTGCCTGGCGTCAGGCCGACTTCCATCTTTCGCTCGATCCGGGATTTGGCCTTGTCTTCGGCAGTGATCAAGGCGGCCTGCCACGAGAAGCGCGCTTCGATCCGGCGGCCGGAACTGAACAGCGCGTCTCCGAGATGCTCGTGGATCTCCGATTGTGAGGGATCCCCTGCCGCAGCCTTCGTCAACGTGGTGATCGCCTCCGGCAAACGGCCGCGCTTGTACAGCGCCCAGCCGAGGGAATCAGTGATCGACGCATCGTCGGGACGAAGCGCGCTTGCCTTGCGGATCATCGCTTCGGCGGCGTCGAGGTCCTCGCCTCGCTCGAGCTTGCCGTAGCCGAGGAAATTGAGGAGTAGCGGGTTGTCCGGCTCCAGCATCATCGCGGTTTGAAGTTCCGTCTTGGCATCGGGCCAGCGGTTGGCTTGTTCAAGGCTGGCTGCCCTGAACAGGTACAGCGTCCACAAATTATCGCTGCCGCCCTTTCGCGATCTGGCAATGGCTTCGCCATAGGCAGCCGCGGCCTCGGCATGCCGGTTCATGTCACCCAACACATTCCCGAGGCGAGCATAATCCTGCGGACTGGCATTGGGCGACGACGCCGCCTCCTGAGCCCGGCGAAGGGCAGTTGCTTCATCGCCCTTGTCGCCGAGCAGGCGCGTTTCGAGATCCAGCGCCTCTCCCGCCAGCAAATCATCGGCCGGGATAGAGCGAAGCAAACTCAGGGCGGCATCCGGTCGTCCATCGCCATCGAGCAGCAGGGCGAGCAACAGGACCGCTTCGCTGTTTCCCGGATAGGCGTGGCGAGCTACCTGAGTGAGCGAGATCGGGAGCGCCTTGTTGTCGTCACGGCCAAGGTCAATCGCCAGGGCGATCAGCATCTCGGCATAACCAGCGGCCGGAGTTTCAATCGCAGTCCCGAGCGAGCGCCCTGTCGCGATCCGAGCGCGCGCCGCGGCCAGTGATTCGTCGTCCCCCTGGAGCATGACCAGCGCCTGATCCGGGCGCTTCAAACGAACCAGGGAATCGGCGAAAGCAAGGCGCAGGTGCGCGTTGCGTCCACCGCCCTGCAGCAAGACCTTTTGCGCCAGCGGCAACGCCTCGTCCGGCTTTCCCAAGGCGAACAGCATTGCGGCCCGCTGTTCGTCGGCAATTGGCGCGAGCGGGCTCCCGGCAGGCAGATTCGCCATCATTGCCGGCCCTTCCAACTTGCGGCGCGAAGTCAGGTCCCACGCCTTGATAAGCGGCGCGAACAGTTCCGCCTCAGTCGTTGTCACACCATTTTCGAGGTCGGCCGCGGCGCGCTTGGCCTTGCCGTTCCGCAATGCGTCGGCGGCCAACATCAGCCGGGCATCGATCGGCAACTGATCCCCAGGGATCTCCTTCGCAAGCGATATCGCAAGCTCGGCCTGGCCTGACTGGATCGCGGTTGCGATTGCCCGCCGAGCGATTGTCCGGTCGGCCGGATCGGCGGCTGCCATCGCCGCAAACAGCTTGGCGGAACGGGTCTCATCGCCGTTCATCTCGGCGGCGCGTGCCTGCACATAGGTTTCGAGGGGAATTGCCGCGTTAGAGGCAGTCGCTGCCAGCGCCAAGGCCGTCACGCCGGCAAGAAATTCACATGTTCGGGTAATTGGGACCTCCACCGCCTTCCGGAGCCACCCAGTTGATGTTCTGGGTTGGGTCCTTGATGTCACATGTCTTGCAGTGGACACAATTCTGCGCGTTGATCTGAAGCCGCGGTGAACCACCGTCATCCACAATCTCGTAAACGCCTGCCGGGCAGTAGCGTTGCTCGGGCGCATCATAAAGCGCCAGATTGACCTTGATCGGCACTTCCGCATCCTTGAGCGTCAAGTGGACCGGCTGATCTTCCTCATGGTTCGTATTCGAAACGAAAACCGACGAGAGACGGTCAAAGGTCAGCTTTCCGTCCGCCTTGGGATATTCGATCGGCCGATAATGTTCCTTGCGGCCGATCTGACCGTGATCGGCATGATGCTTCAGCGTCCAGGGCGTCCTTAGCTTCAGATAGTTCAGCCACATGTCGAAGCCGGCGAACAGCGTTCCCACCGTCCCGCCCCATTTGGCCACCGCCGGCTGGGCGTTGCGGACGATCTTCAGCTCATCGGCGATCCAGCTCGAACGGACCGCAGGCTCATAGGACTCAAGAACATCGCCGCGTCGATCGGCAGCGACCGCTTCAAAAGCGGCCTCGGCAGCCAGCATCCCGGACTTCATCGCCGTGTGGCTGCCCTTGATCCTCGGCACATTGACGAAGCCTGCCGCGCAGCCAATCAACGTCCCACCCGGGAAGGCGAGCCTGGGGATAGCCTGCCAGCCGCCTTCATTGATCGCACGAGCGCCATATGAGGCGCGCTTGCCGCCTTCAATCTCGGCTCGGATGGCCGGATGGGTCTTCCAGCGCTGGAATTCCTCGAACGGCGAGAGATAGGGATTCTTGTAATCGAGCGCGACCACGAAGCCGAGCGCGACCTGTCCATTGGCTTGGTGATAGAGAAAGCCCCCGCCCCAGGCATCGTCGAGCGGCCATCCCTGGGTGTGGATTACCCGCCCTGGTTGATGCTGGTCAGCAGGAATATCCCATAATTCCTTGATACCAATGCCAAACACCTGCGGACCGCTGTCCTTCCGCAGGTCGAAGATGCGGGTAAGCTCCTTGGTCAGGTGACCGCGAGCGCCCTCGGCGAAGAATGTGTAGCGGGCATGAAGCTCCATTCCTGGCTGGTAATCGGGCTTGTGCGTGCCGTCCCGGGCCACGCCCATGTCGCCGGTCGCGACGCCCATGACGGAGCCATCGTCGTTGAACAGCACCTCCGCCGCCGGAAAGCCGGGAAAGATCTCGACACCCAGCGCTTCCGCCTGGCCCCCCAGCCAGCGGGTCACATTGCCAAGGCTGGCAGTATATTTGCCCTCGTTGTGCATCAGGGGCGGCACAAGGAATTGAGGAATGGCCCAGTGCCGCTTTCTGGTGAGCACCCAATGGAGATTGTCGGTCACGGGAACGGTCAGCGGGCTATCGAGATCGCGCCAGTTTGGCAGCAACTCCTCGATTGCCTTGGGATCGATCACCGCCCCGGAGAGGATATGCGCGCCGACTTCACTACCTTTTTCGAGGACGCAGACCGAAATCTCGCGGCCATTTTCCCCTGCCAGCTGCTTCAGCCGAATGGCAGCGGCCAGCCCGGCCACGCCAGCGCCAACAATGACAACGTCATATTCCATCGATTCGCGCTGGCTCATCACATCCCCTTGTCGCGTCTCGCCGTCATTCCGGCCTTGATTGCCCTGCGATTCCTTGACCGCGCCGTCAACCTTGGACGAGAGGTGAGAATATGGGTGGGGAACAGCAAGCGATCGACCGCGACGCGGTCGACAGCCTGATGGGCTGGTGGATCGAAGCCGGAGTCGACGTGGCCGTGGGTGAGAGCCCGCGCGATTGGCTGCGGCGCATTTCAGCGCCGTCGACTGCCCCGATGACGAATGTCGCCAAGCCGAATCAGGAAACGCTTGCCGAGCTCCACGAGTGGCTGGCGAGCAGCGTTCAGCTGCCGCTGGCCTCGGCGACAGCCCGGCGAATATTGCCTCACGGTCCCCAAGATGCAGCTGTGATGCTGCTCAGCGATTCTCCCGCACTTGAGGATCTTGCCACCAGCCAGCCAATCGGCGGCGAGGCATGGCAAATCGCCGTTAAAATGCTGGCGTCGATCGGCATCGATCCCGACGAGACCTATAGTGCATCGCTATCCTGCTTCCATGCCCCGGGCGCCCGCATGACGGATAAGGACCGGGCCGAATGTGCCGAAATTGCGCGCCGCCACATAGCCCTGGCCAAGCCGAAGCGGCTGATCCTGTTCGGCGACGGCCCATGCAAGGCCCTGCTTGGCGAGCCGTTGACCCGCGCCCGGGGACGCGTTCATCGGATTGAAGGGGTACGCGCTGTAGCAACCTTTCATCCGCGATGGCTGCTACGGCGCCCGCCGGACAAGGCGCTGGCCTGGCGCGACCTGTTGTTGCTGATGAGTGAGAGTGATTGATGAGGCTGACGATTTTCCTCTGTGCAAGTGTAGCGTTGGCCGCTCCGGCGGCCGCCCAGGAAACCAGCGATCCGCTTGCTCCACTGGATGTGGGCTCGGTCGATCAGGCGTCCCAGCAACAAAGTGACATCAAGCCGGCTCCGCCCGCGCAGCCTCCCAAAGTGATTCCCAAGACCTGGCCGGACGTGCTGCTGGCAATCGGCAATGGTGAATGGGAGGCGGCCCGTCTCGGGATCGACGCCCTGCCCAACGATCCGCTCAAGCCCTATGCAAAGGCGGAATTATTTACTGGCAAGGGCTCGCCCAGGGTCGAGCTCGGGTCAATTCTGGCCGTCCTTTCTGAGGCGCCCGAGTTGCCGCAGGCCGAGCAGCTGGCGCGCATGGCGGTGGCCCGCGGCGCGATCCAACCACCTGCGATCATCTGGCCGCGCGCAACCGTGGCGCTGGGTAGTGCGCCGCGCCGAGGCAAGACCCGACCGGTCGAAGGCGAGCCCGCCGCCGACGAGCTGCGCCTGGCAATCGAGCCACTGGTCAAGGTCGATGATGGCGTCGCCGCGGAGGCATTGTTCCTGACCGCCCTGCCCAATCTGTCATTCGAGGCGCGGGCGGAAGCCGCCCAGCGCGTGGCCTGGATGTACTTTGTCAGCGGGCGCGACGCCGACGCCCGGCGGGTCGCCGATTATGGCCGTCCTGGCGCGACCGGCGACTGGGCGGCCCAGGCCGCATGGATCTCCGGGCTCGCGTCCTGGCGGATGAATGACTGGAATGCCGCCTATGCCTCATTCCGTGAGGCGGCATCGCGAGCACGGGAACCGGAATTCAATGCCGCCGCCTATTATTGGACCGCACGGGCCGCCCAGGCCAGCCGCCGCGCCAAGGAAGTTGCGCCGCTTCTGAAGGCGGCGGCGCGTTCGCAAGAAAGCTTTTATGGGTTGATGGCGCGCGAGGCTTTGGGGATGGACAAGCGGCTGCCCAAGTCGGCGACCCCTCGCGACCTCGACCGGATCGAAGCCCTGCCGAACCTCCGCCGCGCTTCCGAACTGCTGGCGATGGGCCGGCGCGCCCAAGCCGAAGAGCTCCTTCGGTACCAGGCCAAGATCAGCAATCCCGCCGATCATCGCTCCTTGGTCCAGGTTGCCAAGAAGCTTGGCTTGCCCGGTGCGCAATTCTGGCTCGCCCATTTCGGCCAACCGGGCGCCCAGGTCGACGCCGCCGATCGCTATCCGATGCCCAACTGGACGCCCTACAACGGTTGGCGGGTCGATCCGGCGCTGGCCTATGCCCATATTATCCAGGAATCGAATTTCCGTACCGACGCGGTCAGTCCGGCCGGCGCGGTCGGCCTTATGCAGGTGAGGCCCGGCACGGCCGGCGACACGGCGCGCAGCCGCGGCACCAGCGTCAGCGCCGCGTCGCTCAAGGATCCGCTGATCAACATCGATTATGGCCAGGCCTTTATCGAACTGATCCGCTCCAACAATGCCACTCGCGGCCAGCTGCCCAAGGTGATTGCTGCCTATAATGCCGGTCCGCTGCCGGTCGAGCGGTGGGCATATTACGACCGCGGTGACCCGGTGCTGTGGATCGAAAGCATCCCCTATTGGGAGACCCGATTCTATGTCCCTTCGGTCCTGCGCAACATGTGGGTAATTCAGGGGCTCGAAGGCGAGGCGACGCCCACCCTGACCTCGCTGGCACAGCATAAATGGCCCGACTTTCCAACCAGGCGCCGTTATTAGAGGTTCTTGTTTTGTTCTAGCGTTGGCCGCATAATGGTCCAATGCCGGTCGAGTCGATTTCCGGGCGAGGCGCGACACGCAACGCGACGCCGACACGCTTCAATTTGAAGGAGCGGGTCGCCGACGGTGACTGGCTCGACAGCGTCGAAAGCCTCGACGGCGTCGTCCCGCGGCGAACGACGGTTACGATCGAGCACCCCAAGTCCATCCTGACCCGCAATAGTTCGCCCGACCTGGGATTCGACCGTTCGATCAATCCCTATCGCGGCTGTGAGCATGGCTGCATTTATTGCTTTGCCAGGCCGACCCACGCCTATCACGACCTCTCGCCGGGCGTGGACTTCGAAAGCCGGCTGTTCGCCAAGCCTGATGCGGCGAAGCTGCTGCATGCAGCCCTATCGAGACCCGGCTATGAGGTGGCGCCGATTGCGCTCGGCACCAACACTGACCCGTATCAGCCGATCGAGGAACATTGGCGGATCACCCGGTCGGTGCTGGAATTGCTGATGGAGACGAAGCATCCCTTCACGATCACCACCAAATCGGACCGGGTGGTTCGCGACCTTGATATTATTGGCCCAGCAGCAAGGTTGGGAATTGCGGCGGTGGCCATCTCGGTGACATCGCTTGATCCCAAGGTGCACCGGACGCTCGAACCGCGGGCTCCTGCCCCGCGGAAGCGGCTGGCGGCGATCAGGGTACTTAGCGATGCCGGTGTTCCAACTTTTGCCTCGATTGCGCCGGTAATTCCCCAGGTTACGGACCATGAACTTGAGGCTTTGGTCGAGGCAGCTGCGGAAGCTGGTGCGCACGGGGCGACCTTCCTTCCAGTCCGCTTGCCCAACGAGGTGGCACCGTTGTTCCGCGCATGGCTCGACCAACATTACCCAGATCGCGCCGCCAAGGTGATGGCGACGATCCAGTCGATCCGTGGCGGGCGCGACAATGATCCGAATTTCTTCACTCGCATGCGCGGCCAGGGCCCCTGGTCCGAACTGATGCGAACACGGTTCGACATTGCCTGCCGCAAGCATAATTTGCCGCGATTGAAGATCCCGCTGCGCCGAGACCTGTTCGAGCCGCCTCAGGGCGACCAATTACGGTTGCTTTGATCGAGTCTAATCGAGATTCGATGGCCGATTTTCGACGAACGGCGGTGACATCGTTCCATGGCGTCGCTAGCCATCCGTCCATGGTTCGTTCTCTCCTTGCCGCGGCATTGCTCGCGACCGCCGCCCCGCTTGCCGCCCAAGTCCATGTCTCGCCGGCGGTCGATCCCAAGGTCGCGCTGTTGCGTGACAAGGCACTGGATGGAGACAATTATGCGTGGGAAATTGTCGAGGGCCTGACTACCGAGGTGGGCCCAAGATTAGCCGGGACCGAGGCCGAGGCTCGCGCTCGCGACTGGGCAGTCAGGAGACTGACAGCCATGGGTTTCGCCAATGTCCGGGTCGAACCGTTCGACATGCCGGTGTGGGTTCGCGGCTATGAACATGCCGAGATCGTCGCTCCCTTTCCGCAGCCGATGGTCGTGGCGGCGCTGGGCAATAGCGGCTCAACCGGTCCAGCAGGCGTGACCGGTGAAATCGTCGCATTCGACAGCGTCGACGCGCTGAAAGCAGCTCCTGATGATTTGGTCCGCGGCAAGATTGTGTTCGTCGATCATCGCATGCCGGCCAACCAGGACGGATCGGGATATGGCGAGTTCGGCGCTCCGCGGCGGCAAGGGCCGACCATCGCCAGCAAAAAGGGTGCGCTGGCGATCGTTATCCGCTCGATCGGCACCGACCATCATCGCAATCCTCATACCGGCGTGATGAGCTTCAGCGACGGTGCCAAGCCTATTCCAGCCGGCGCACTCACGGTGCCAGACGCCGAGCAGTTGGTGCGGATCCTGAAGCGCGGCCAGCCGGTCACGATGCGGCTGGTGCTGCAGAGCCAGACGCATCAAGGACAATCGGCCAATGTCATTGCCGAAGTTCCGGGGCGCGATCCCTCATTGCCGCCGATTTTGGTCGGCGGGCATCTCGACAGCTGGGACCAGGGAACGGGCGCGATCGACGATGGCGCAGGCGTTGCCATCGCCACGGCCGCAGCCAAGCAAATCATGGATGCCGGGCGGCCGCTCAGGACCATCCGCATCATATGGTTCGGCGCAGAGGAACCGGGATTATTCGGCGGCAACGCTTACCGGGCCAAATATGGCAAGCAGCCGCATCACGCGCTGATCGAGAGCGATTTCGGCGCGGACAAGATCTGGAAGGTCGACAGCAAGCTCGGCGATGCCCGCAAGCCCGAGGCCGAAGCGATCGGCAAAGTGCTGGCGCCGCTTGGCATTGTCACCGGCTCATTCACCGAGGCAGACGGATCGGACATTGGTCCGATGCTGGCCGATGGCTTGCCGGGCGTCGGCCTGAGCCAGGATGGCACCCGCTATTTCGACCTGCATCACACGCCCGATGACACGCTCGACAAGATCGATCCTGCCCAGCTGAGGCAGAATGTCGCCGCGTGGACGGCAGTGCTTGGCGTGCTGTCTGGCGGAATTGAGGAGCCAAAAGCGCGCAAGCGGCGTTGATCGTTCGGCAATCTCTTGCCGGGAGGAACGATATGCGCGCTTTGATGATGCTTCCATTGTTGGCGCTGGCCGCGTGCCAGGTAAACAAGGACGAGCAAAACGACTCAATTTCCGCGACCTATAATCAGGACGTGGCAGAGAATGCTGCGTCCGATGTCGGCAACTTCGCCGAAGCTGTTGGCAACGACGTCGAAAACACCGCGGACAAAATCGGCGACAAGGCCGAAAACGTCCAGGTCGAGGTTGATACCAACAAGGCGAATTAGCCTTTCCGATGGCTTGATGCGCTGCTAGGCGCGCTGTTCGCCGGTTCGGGGAGTAGCGCAGTCTGGTAGCGCATCTGCTTTGGGAGCAGAGGGTCGCAGGTTCGAATCCTGTCTCCCCGACCATTTTCGATTTCGACGATCCGGGGGATTGCCGCAAAATCGAAAAACAATTTAGGCTTGATGCCCGGCTTCGCTTGTCCCCCGGACAAGCTGCAGTCCGACATGGTGGGGCCTGTAGCTCAATGGTAGAGCTGGCCGCTCATAACGGCTTGGTTGTAGGTTCGAGTCCTGCCGGGCCCACCAACATCCCGATCCCCCACTAGTGCACGAGCGGCAGAATCAGCGTCAAGTCAGAGGTAGAAAGGCTCAGGTCGCCTCCGGCGAGCCTGGCAAGGCCGCGGACCAGCCGCAGGGCAAAGCCAAGGCCGAGACGCGAGCCTTCACCCTCAGCCGCGGTTGCGTAGGAGGGATCGAATAGCTGGGATTCGCCAAGATGCAGGGTGGCGGCCGGACGGCTAACCGTTACTGCCAAGCGGCCCTTGCCCTCTTTGGCCTCGATTTGGATCAGGTCGTGTGGCGCAGCGGCTTCGATGATGGCGCCTAGAAAACGCTTGAGAAGACGAGTTGCCAGGTCGTGATCAACCTTGGCCCGCAGCTGGCTCAGCTGGGGCGCCATCCGCAGCTGGACGCCGCCGGTCAATGCTTGGCCAGCCAATTCTTCCGCCAGCGGCGGGATAATTTCCGCGAGAGGAACGGCATCACCCTCGCCCGCTTTGCGGCTTTGCAGGCGCGCTGCAAAATCCAGATCTTCGATGGCAGCCAGCAACATCCTGGCCTGCGCGACAATTTCAGCTGCCCGCTGGCGATAGTTGCGGTGTGCGGGGCCCAAATACTGGCCATCAATGATCTCGGCGAAGCCGATGATGGCGTTGAGCGGCGTCTTGATCTCATGGATTGTTTCGCGAAGGGCCTCGGCGTCGCCAGCCAATGGCTTTCCCGCGACAAGAGCAAAGGCCGGAGGCTCTTGCTCGCCGTCGCGCCGGGCAATCCCGCGAAAGCCGAGGAACCGGCCGTCGACCGGTGAAAAGGCGGGAATGCCGGACAGGCGCCACTCACCCTCCAGCGCGGGAGACGGCAAGCTCATCGGAGTGTCTTCGAACGGCAAGCGGTCGGCAAAGGCGCGAACCAGTTCGCGAGGGGCGCCTTCCTCACTGGGCAGGCTTCGACCGATCAGTGCGCCCCGCGGCGCGCCTTCGACCCACCCAATCTCACCGGAAGCATCACATTCCCATCGGAACAGCCCTGGGACAATGGCCGGCTCTGCAGGCGCGGCGGGCGCCATTCGCCGGGGCGGTCGATCCTCGGCATCCGGCTCGAGCGTCTCCCGCTTGCTTTTTAGACGCTCAATCCGCGCGGCGATCTCGCCAATCGATGGCTGCGGCTCCTCCTCTACCGGCGGAGCGACATCGCTAGCCGGTTCCGCCTGGGCAGGTTGATCGCCCCGGATGGTGCGAATGAACGCAGCTACTTCCTTGCTGGCCGCTGCCTGGACCTGGGCCCAGCCGGCCTGGTCGAGCGGAGCGGCGGCGAGCAAGGGCGCTGCCACCTCCAGCCGGTCGCCGGCAAAGATGGCAATCAGCCTCGGCTCGGCGGCTCGGCCCGCAATGCTCCGTGCAGTCGCGGCACGGATCGCCCGAGCGACAGACCGCATTCCGGTCCGCACCATGGTCAGCGCGGCGTCGAGCAGCGCAGGGTCGATTTCATCATGGGGGCGCGACAAGAGGTCAACGAGCTGGCGCCAGCGAACGGTCCGGTCGTGCGCATCCGCGACCGGTTGGGTCATCACCGTCCTCAGGCGATCATCGAAACGCACCCTACACCAAGCCCCTGCCGGAAGTTGTTCTCCAGCCCTGCGGACTCACGCGTGCGCATGACAGGGGGTGGAGGTTAACCATCCCAAATCGGGACGAAAAAGGGCGCCGGACCACGCGGCCCGGCGCCCCGATATTCGGCAGAAAACCGCCTTATTGAGCGGGCGTCAGGCCTTCTGCCCCAAATAGGTCAGCCACAATTGAGCAACTGACGCCTGGGCGCCACCGGCGGCGTTGAACGCCGCCGTCGCAGCAGCCTTGTCGCCAGCACCAGCCAACGCCATGCCAAGGCGCAGATTGGCAAGGTCTTTGTCGACCCCGCTCTTGGTCAGCGCAACTCGGTAGAGGTCGGCTGCCTGGGCATAGTCGCCATAGCCGTAATAGGCCTCCGCGGTGACCATCGCTTTCTTGGCGTCGGCGGCTGATTTGGCAGTAGTCGCTGCGGCAGCCAGCGAAGCCCGGTCGCCTTGTGAGCGGGCGCTGGCCAGCGAATAAATCTGGCTGAATGTCGCGCGGCTCTTATCGATAGCCTTGGCGGCAAAACCTTCATCCAGAACCGCCTTGGCTTCTCCCGGGAAGCCCTTGGTCACAAGCGTGTTGGAGTAGCGGTAATAATCATTCTCGCCCTGGAGCGCTCCAACAGCCCGCGCAAGCCTCATTGTATCGATAAGAGTCGCATCGTCCTGCCCGGTGCTGGTCTGATAGATGCGGATCGCATCGCGCCAATTCTTGGGGCTCGGATATGCCGCAACCCATTCACGGGCGAGTGCCGGTGTGGTCGGCAGCTTGGCGTCGAACGACAACTTGACTGCTCGCTTGTACCAAGCCTCTTCCGGCTTCTGCCCCGCGGCGGTGCGAACGGCGATCGCCTTTTGGATCAGTGCAACACCTTCCGCAGCGCGGCCCTGGCTATTGCGCGTCTCGCCGAGCGTAACCAGCGCTTCAACGTTGTTTGGGTCGATCTTCAGGGCCTGGTCGAGCGCCGCGCCGGCCTGATCGTAGGCCTTGGCATTATAGTGCAGCTTGCCCAGCCCCAGGTACAGGGTGAGAAGTTCCGATGGTTGAGCGTAGCCCGAGGCCAGCACCGCCTCGACCCCCTTGGTCATGGCGGCTGTGTCATTGGCGTCGACGGCGGCCTTGAGCTGCAGCTTGGCGATCACATAGCGATCGTCATTGGTCTTGGCCTTCGCTTGCGCCGCTGCAAGTGCCGCCGGAATCGCAGCCACGTCCTTGGCATTAACCGCGGTCTGAAGCGCAAGGACTTCCTTGCGAGCAGCGTTGGAAACGCTGGGGCCCTTGGTTGCGGCCGGCGCCTCGTCGGCGGACTGTTGTGGAACCTGCGGGGGTGCCTTGGGGGCAGGCATTCCATATTGCGCCGCAGCCGGGCTCGCGAACGCGATGCTTCCAGCGGAAATCACCAGGGCAACCGTGGTGGGGGTGAGCTTCATTGCCGTCTCCTGTTGCGCTGGCCTCGGTCAGGCAAATCAGCGCGAATATCGTGGGATACCGGGCAAGCCCCATAGACTTGTCGCCCGGTTGCGAAAAGCGCCAATAGCGCCAAAGGCATGAACTCTCTTTGAACCGCTCCATTCACGCGCGCGCGACGCGCGCGGGGGTGGCGCTGCCCCCGCCTATCGTCTAGCAGGCTTCCGGGGGCACACTCGCGCATCGAGCGGGTGATTCCCCGCGATCAACGACAGCAGAAACGACAGGACATATTTTGGCGACCCAGCCTCCCGCCGAGGAACATCAACACGGCGACATAGCCCCCATCTCCATCGTCGAGGAGATGAAGACCAGCTACCTCGATTATGCCATGTCGGTGATCGTCAGCCGCGCGCTGCCCGACGTGCGCGACGGCCTAAAGCCAGTCCACCGCCGCATCCTCCATGCCTGCCAGGAAGCGGGTTATGTCGCCGGCCGCCAATATCGCAAGTCGAGCCGCATCGTCGGTGACGTCATGGGTAAATATCACCCCCATGGCGACCAGGCGATTTATGATGCCCTCGCCCGAATGACGCAGGACTGGTCGATGCGCGTCCCGCTGATCGACGGCCAGGGCAATTTCGGTTCGATGGATCCCGATCCGCCGGCGGCGATGCGCTACACCGAAGCGCGTCTCGCCAAGGTCGCCAACTTCCTGCTCGGTGACATCGACAAGGACACGGTCGACTTCCAGCCCAATTATGACGGCCAGGAACGCGAGCCGCAGGTGCTTCCCGCTCGCTTCCCGAACCTGTTGGTCAACGGCGCCGGCGGAATCGCGGTCGGCATGGCCACCAACATCCCGCCGCACAACCTCGGCGAGGTGCTTGCCGCGTGCCGCGCCTATATGGACGATCCGGCCATCAGTTCCGAAGGGCTGATGGAGCATGTCAAAGGCCCTGATTTTCCAACCGCACCACTGATCCTCGGCACATCGGGCATTCGGGCAGCCTATACCACGGGGCGCGGATCGATCCTGATGCGCAGCCGAGCCCATGTCGAGGAGGGGCGTGGCGACCGACGCTCGATCGTGCTGACCGCAATTCCTTACCAGGTCGGCAAGTCCGGCCTCGTCGAGAAGATTGCCGAGGCGGCCAAGGACAAACGGATCGAGGGTGTCTCCGACATTCGCGACGAATCCAACCGCGAAGGCGTCCGGATCGTCATCGACCTGAAGCGCGATGCGACGCCGGAAGTGGTGCTCAACCAACTGTGGCGGCACACGCCTGCCCAATCGAGCTTCCCGGCCAATATGCTGGCAATCCGCGGCGGGCGCCCGGAAACGCTGGCACTGCGCGACATCATCGAGAGCTTCGTCAAGTTCCGCGAGGAAGTCATTACGCGGCGCTCGAAATTCGAGCTGCTGAAAGCGCGCGAGCGAGCCCATATCCTGCTCGGCCTGGTCGTCGCCGTCACCAACCTCGACGAGGTTGTCAAACTGATCCGCGGATCGGCCAGCCCGGCGGAAGCGCGCGAGAAGCTGATCGAGCGGGCATGGCCGGGTGACCAGATCCGTCCTTACATCGCTCTGGTGGAGGCGGTCGAACCGCAGAAGGCAGGTGAAAGCTACCACCTCAGCGAAGCCCAGGTGAAGGCAATCCTGGAACTGCGCCTTCACCGTCTTACTGCGCTGGGCCGCGACGAGATTGGCGGCGAGCTGGAGGAACTGGCCAAGTCGATCGGAGAATTGCTTGAGATCTTAAGCAACCGTGCCCGTCTCTACGAGGTGATGCGCGAAGAGTTCGACGAGGTCGAGGCCGAGTTCGCAACGCCACGCGTCGCCGAGATCACCGCAGCTTTCGATGGCCTGGAAGATGAAGACTTGATCGAAGTCGAGGACATGGTCGTGACCGTGACCATGACCGGCTACATCAAGCGTACGCCGCTGGCCCTTTTCCGCGAACAGAAGCGTGGGGGCAAGGGCCGCTCGGGCATGAGCACCAAAGACGAGGATGTCGTCACCGAGCTGTTCGTCACCTCGACGCACAATCCGGTGCTGTTCTTCTCCAACACCGGTCGGGTCTACCGGATGAAGGTATGGCGGCTGCCCGAAGGCGGGCCCACCGCCAAGGGGCGGCCGATGGTCAATCTGCTGCCGCTGGCGGAAGGCGAGACTATTACTACCGTTCTTCCCCTGCCCCAGGACGAAGCGGAATGGGGCGGCCTGCACATCATGTTCGCCACCGCCAAGGGAACGGTGCGGCGCAATTCGATGGACGCCTTCACCAACATCCCCACCGCCGGCAAGATCGCCATGAAATTCGGGACGTCGGACGAAGGCGAGGAAAGCGAAGAGGACAATCTCGACCGGATCATCGGCGTCGAGCTCTTGACCGAAGAGGACGACGTCCTGCTCGCGACGCGCAACGGCAAGGCGATCCGCTTTCGGTCAACCGATGTGCGCGAGTTCCAAAGCCGCGCCTCAATGGGCGTGCGCGGCGTCCGCCTGCTTGAGGACGACCATGTCATCTCCATGTCCATCCTGCGCCGCGTCGGGACGACTCCGGAGGAGCGTGAGGCCTATCTTCGCTGCCCTGCGTGGCGGGAAAAGGACGAGAACTGCACTTTGCCGCCCGAGCGCTATGCCGCATTGGTCGAGGGCGAACAGTTCCTGCTGACCATCACGGAGAATGGCTACGGCAAGCGTTCCTCGACTTACGAGTATCGCCGAACGAACCGCGGTGGCCAGGGTATCATCAACATCGTCACCAGCGAACGGAATGGCGGGGTTGTAGCGAGCTTTCCGGTCAAGCCGGGCGAGCAACTGATGCTGGTCACCGACCAAGGCAAGATGATCCGCACCACGGTGGGGGATATCCGGATTGCGGGGCGCAATACACAGGGCGTAACCATCTTCAACGTAGCCGAGAATGAGAAGGTCGTCTCCGTCGCCAAGATCGACGAAAGCGAGGAAGAGGAAATCGAGGTTGAGGGCGGCGACGAGATCGCGCCGGAACCGGGTGCGACAGTCGGAGAAGATCTAGCGTCCGGCGATGAGGCGTAACGAGGAACGGGGGCGTCCGGGGGCGCGTTGTTTTGGGGAGTATCTTTTGCCGGAGGAGATCCTGATGCCGCTTGCCAACAACGCCCTTGTACTAGTCACCGACGGACGGAAGACCCTCTTTTTTCGCAACGAAGGTGATGAAAACCAGATCGACCTTCGCACTGAGGATTTCGGCGAGCGAGAGGATGCCAAGGACCGCGAGCTTAGGACCGACGCACCCGGGACAACCGCGCAATCGGCTGGCTACAGCGGACGGGTCGCCTACGAAGAGACCGATTTCCATCAGCAGGAAGAAGATCGCTGGGCGGTGGCCGCTGCCGAGGACGTCAACAAGCGTGTGTTGAGGAACAATTTCGACCAGTTGGTGATCGTTGCGCCGCCGAAGACGCTCGGCCTGATCCGCAAGAAGCTGCACAAGGAAGCGGAACGGAAGCTGGTCTGCGAGATTCCCAAGGAAATGACGCGCCGGCCGATCCCCGACATCGAGGCACTGATCGTCGGCGAAACCAAGGCCGAAGCCCCGGCCGCTTTCTAAGGAAACAGGTGGGTTACCTGGGCGTCACTCGCTGCTGCATTGAGCAGCAGCGTGCGATGGCAATGGGCGGGTTCGCGCTCAAAGCAGAGCAACGCGCTCGATTTCTCGGCCGCCAATTCCCGCATTTGCTCAGCCTGCACAATCGCTTCCGGCAGCTCGAGCTGTTCCGCGTAAATGCGCTCAAGGTCTTGTTGGCGTCCTGCCCTCGCAGCCGATCGGCCATCCGCAGGCGTACCAAGTGCCTTTAGATGCACATAGTCGATCCCCGCCTCTTTAAGCGCGGCCTTGAGCGGCGTCTTGGAGAAGCCCGGCCGGCGCGACAGAGGCAAGGCCCGAACATCGATGACGCGCTCGACGCCGGCGTCCATCAGCGCGGCAAGGAATTCGCCCATCGTCGTCGCTTCATAGCCGATGGTGAAGATGCGCATGGACGCTGTTTAGGTGAAGGCTTAGGGGAGCGCCATGGGTCACGACGTGCATATTATCGGCGGTGGGCTGGCTGGGTCGGAAGCGGCCTGGCAACTTGCCGCTGCCGGGCTAAAGGTTCGCCTGAGCGAGATGCGCGGCGGTGGTCACGGCACGCCTGCCCACGAGACTGACCACCTCGCCGAAATGGTCTGTTCGAACAGCTTCCGCTCCGACGATCCCGAAAATAACGCTGTTGGCCTGCTTCACCAGGAAATGCGGGCACTGGGATCGCTGGTGATGGCAGCCGCTGACCAACATCGAGTCCCGGCCGGCTCGGCGCTGGCTGTCGACCGCGAGGGCTTTGCAACCGAGGTGACGTCACGAATTGCCAAGCATCCCAACATTGAAGTGGTGCGCGAGCGGGTCGATCGGTTACCGAGTTCGGGATTGACGATCGTCGCCACCGGACCCCTTACCGCGCCGGGACTCGCCGAGGCGATTGCCGGTGTGACCGGCAGCGATGCCCTCGCCTTCTTCGATGCCATCGCTCCGATTGTGCATCGCGAGAGCATCGACATGTCAGTGTGCTGGATGGCCGCGCGATGGGACAAGGGCGGCAAGGATTACGTCAACTGCCCGATGACCAAGGAGCAGTACGAAGCCTTCGTCGCGGCGTTGAACGAAGGCGAAAAGACTGAGTTCAAGGAATGGGAAAAGGACACGCCCTATTTCGAGGGCTGTATGCCGATCGAAGTTATGGCGTCACGAGGTGTCGAAACGCTTCGCTACGGACCGATGAAAGGCGTCGGGCTCGACGACCCTCGTACCGGGCGCTGGCCTTATGCCGTCGTACAGCTACGGCAGGACAATGCGCTCGGCACCCTATGGAACATGGTCGGGTTCCAGACCAAGCTGAAACATGGCGAACAGGTACGGATTTTCCGCACGATTCCAGGTCTGGAAAATGCCGAGTTCGCGCGGCTGGGTGGGATCCATCGCAACAGCTTCATTCGCTCGCCCGAGCTGCTCGACGATCAACTGCGGCTCAAGGCCATGCCGCACATCCGTTTCGCCGGGCAGATCACGGGATGCGAGGGCTATGTCGAAAGCGCCGCGATCGGCTTGATTGCTGCACGCTTCGCAGCCGCAGAAGTGCGTGGCCGCCCCTTGTCCGCGCCACCGCCCCAAACGGCACTCGGCTCACTGCTGGGCCACATCACCGGCGGTGCCGATGCCGAGACCTACCAGCCAATGAACATCAACTTCGGACTGATGCCGCCGATCGAAGGTCCCAAGGCCAAAAAAGCCGATCGCAAACGGATGTACACGGACCGCGCGCGGGCCGCCCTCAGGGAGTGGCTGCCAGAGACTCAACCCGTGCCAGCCTAGCTGCAGGCGCAGGCCGGCTTCTTTGGCCGCGGTTTGGGAGCAGTCGTGGCATATTCGGCGGGGCTCAGCGTCTTGCTCTTGTCGACGTCCGCCTCAGCAAACTTGTCGATTGTACGAACCGCCCACTCCTCGAAACCGAGCTTGCCATCCTGGTCGAGGTCGAGCTTGGCGAAGGCCTTGCGGCGAGGCTCGACCAGCTCAGCGAGGCTGATCCGCCCGTCCTCGTTCTTGTCCGCCCTGGCGAACCGCCTCTGCTCCTTGCTTTTGGCATCGGCCTGCGGAGCGTTGGGAATCGGCGACAAGGGCGTTGGCGTCGAACCCAGCCTGGGCTGAGGAGCTGCCGGAATGGCCGGCTCCTGGGCGCGGCCGGAAAGTGCGAGAACCGCACCCGTTATCAGCAACAGAAATGATACAATGCCGGCAACCCAACGGGTCATATGCCCTCCTAAGATTGGGGGATCCGGCAACGCGACTGTTATTTCCTAAGTGAAACGAATTCAATCCACCTAGCCGATGGTGCCGAACAAGCGGTGCGACAACAAGGCGGCCGCGCGACCCGGGGTCGCCTCCGGCTCGATTGCCGGTGCTTGCTTGGCGTCACGCGCAGCAAGCCTGGCGAAAGCCGTCAGCGGGCGTAATCGCCGGGAAAAACGGTGACCTGCCAGCAATTGCAGCTGCTCGGCTGGCCGTTCGATCAGGGCCAGCCGTTTGCGCCTTACCTGCTCGTAGGCATGTAACTCCCCCGCCGCGTCTAGCCTCTCGTCCTTAGTGCCAAGAAGCCCGGCGCCGATCGCAAACAGCCTGGCGCCTCGCGCGCCAACCCGTTTCATGTCGGGCTGCTCGTCAAGCAGCGTGGCCCAGCCATCCTCCAGCGCAGCCAGATTCCTACCGCTGATCCCTCGAGGCAACAATTCCCTTGCGGCCGCTTGAAGTCGCGGCTCGGGCGGAGCGGCACTGGCATCCAGCCGTTCCAGCGCTTCGCGCCACCAGGCAAGGCGGATCGCGCCCAACACCGGCTGGGTCGATGTTGCCACCACTTCCGCAAGCGCATCGTCGATGGCGAACAGGGCATCGAAGGCGGGGCGGAGCTCGGCCGGCCAATGCAGCCGTACGAGGTCCCGGTCCGTCAGCTCAGCGATAGCTGACAGCCTTGGCCGCCGCCACGACTTCATCCACCTTGATCAGCGCCAGCTTCTCGAGGTTGGCTGCATAGGGAAGCGGAACGTCGACGTTGGTTACGCGCAACACAGGCGCGTCCAGGTCGTCAAAACCTTCCTCCATGCATATCGCCATGATCTCGCTGGCTATCGAGCAGGTCGGCCAGCCCTCTTCAACCACCACCAGGCGATTGGTCTTCGCCAGTGATGTCAGCACCGTCTGCTTGTCGAGCGGACGCAGGGTGCGCAGGTCAATTACCTCGGCGTTGATCCCGTCATGCATTAGCTGCTCGGCGGCCTGCAACGCTACGCCGACCCCGATCGAATAGGTGACCAGCGTGACATCCTTGCCCGGGCGCACGACCTTGGCCTTGCCGATCGGCAGGACATAATCATCGACATCGGGGACGTCGAAGGTCTGGCCGTAGAGCAATTCATTCTCGAGGAACACAACCGGATCCTCGCTACGGATCGCGGCCTTCAACAGCCCTTTGGCGTCGGCCGCGCTGTAGGGTGCGATCACGACGAGGCCCGGCACTGCCGCGTACCACGGCCCGTAATTCTGGCTGTGCTGAGCGCCGACCCGCGCCGCGGCGCCATTGGGCCCGCGGAACACGATCGGGCATCGCATCTGGCCGCCCGACATATAGTTGGTCTTGGCTGCCGAATTGATGATGTGGTCGATCGCCTGCATAGCGAAATTGAAAGTCATGAACTCGATGATAGGCTTCAGACCGCCCATCGCCGCGCCAGATCCAATGCCGGCAAAGCCATATTCGGTGATCGGCGTATCGACCACGCGCCGGGGACCGAACTCGTCCAGAAGCCCTTGAGTGACCTTGTAGGCGCCTTGATACTGGGCGACTTCCTCGCCCATCACGAAGACGCGCTCGTCCTTGCGCATTTCCTCGGCCATGGCGTCGCGCAATGCTTCGCGGACCGTCATTTCCTTGAGCGGCGTGCCATCCGGGACATCCGGCTCGTCGCGGGTCGCGGCAACGTCAGCGACCAGGTCGCGAGCTGCCGTCACCATCTGATGCGGCGTCGGCGTGGCAGCTTCCGGCTCCGGAACCGGCGCAGGCTGCGGCTCGGGTATGGAAGTTTTCGGCTCATCCGCCTTGGGCGCAGAAACGGCCTCGCCCTCCCCTCCCATCAGGGCAATGACCGTGCCGACTTTGACCCCGTCGGTACCTTCGGGGATCAGGATCTTGCTGATCGTCCCCTCGTCGACCGCCTCGAACTCCATCGTCGCCTTGTCGGTCTCGATCTCCGCCAGGATATCTCCGGAAGAGACGTTATCGCCTTCCTTGACCAGCCATTTGGCGAGCGTGCCCTCTTCCATGGTCGGCGAGAGCGCGGGCATTTTGAGTTCGAGCGCCATCAGTAGCTCTCCACCAGTACGTCGGTGTACAATTCGGACGCCGCAGGTTCCGGCGCATCTTCCGAGAATTTCGCAGCTTCGACAACAATCTCTTTGATTTCCTTATCGATTGCCTTGAGTTCCTCTTCCTTGACGCCGAGTTTTTCAAGCGCCTTGGCGGCATGGTCGATCGGATCGCGGTGTTCGCGATAATCCTGCACCTCCTCGCGGGTCCGGTACTTGGCCGGGTCGGACATGGAGTGGCCGCGGTAACGGTAGGTCAGCAGCTCGAGGATGATCGGTCCCTTCCCCGCCTGGGTCCAGGCCATCGCTTCCTCAGCGGCGCCGCGAACTGCCAGAACGTCCATGCCGTCCACCTGGATGCCAGGAATGCGGAAGCTCTCGCCGCGTTTGTAGAACTCCGGCTCGGACGCGGCCCGCTCGACGCTGGTCCCCATTGCGTAGCGATTATTCTCGATCGCGTAGATTACCGGCAGGTCCCAAAGCTTCGCCATGTTGAAGCTTTCATAGACCTGGCCCTGATTGGCCGCGCCATCGCCGAAATAGGCGAGGCAGGTACCGCCATCCTTCGAATATTGATGCTTGAAGGCCAAGCCCGTGCCGAGCGCGACTTGTGCGCCGACAATGCCATGGCCGCCATAGAAGCCATGTTCGACGCTGAACATGTGCATCGAGCCGCCCTTGCCCTTGGAGATGCCGGCCTCACGACCTGTGAGCTCGGCCATGATTACCTTGGGGTCGATGCCATAGGCCAGCATGTGGCCATGGTCGCGATAGCCAGTGATGACGCTGTCGCGGCCGACCTTCATGGCCGACTGCAGTCCGACGGCGACTGCTTCCTGGCCGATGTAGAGGTGGCAGAAGCCGCCAATCAGGCCCAGGCCATAAAGTTGCCCTGCCCGCTCCTCGAAGCGGCGAATGAGGAGCATCTGCTTGTAGAAAGCAAGCAACTCTTCCTTCGAGGCCTTGTAGCGCTGCGGCTCCTTTGGCCGTTCCCGGTTGGGTGTCGCGAGCGCCGTACTGCGGGGCGCGGCCTTGCGGGCGGTCTTCGCCACATACCTCTCCACTTCTACTGCGGTTGGCGCGCCTATAGGAGGGGCGAGCACGATAGGGCAATGCCGTAGCGTAAAGGATTCGCCAATCGGGGGCGAACCCTAGTCTTCGAGCGGAACTACGACTTCGTCGCTGCGGACCAGTCCCAAGTCCTTGCGGACCATCTCGTCGGCGAGATCGGGATCGGCTCGGCGCGGATCTAGGAGAGCCGACTTATGCTTCAGCTGGGCGCGTTCAGCCTGCAACGAAGCCAGTTCAGTCTTGCGAACTTCTAGCTGCTGGGCATAGCCGCGCCACGCGAACAGGCCGTTGGGCCCAGCGATGGCATGGCCGGCAAAGGTCCCCACGACGAGCAAGGCCAGCGCCGGCATCGCGGCGCGGCGGATCAGTCCAATGCTCTTGGGGTGCTTCCCACTCATATGTTTAGAAGAATCAGAAAGACGCCATGAAGGCAAGCGCTTTCATGCCATTGATTCACAGAAATTTTCCCTGTGACTCTGCGGACTCAGTTGGCCCGATAGGCCTTGATCGCCGCAGCGCCCGGATAACCGGCCATGTCGCCCAGCTCTTCCTCGATCCGGAGCAGCTGGTTGTACTTGGCGGTGCGGTCGGATCGGGCGAGGCTGCCAGTCTTGATCTGACCGCAGTTGAGGGCGACCGCGAGGTCAGCGATGGTCGAATCCTCGGTCTCGCCCGAGCGGTGCGACATCACTGCGGTATAGCCCGATGACTGGGCCAGCCGGACCGCATTGGCGGTTTCGGTCAGCGTCCCAATCTGGTTGACCTTGACCAGGATCGAATTGGCGATGCCGTCCTTGATGCCGTCGGCCAGCCGTGACTCGTTGGTCACGAACAGATCGTCACCGACCAGCTGGACCCGAGACCCGAGCTTGTCGGTCAGCGCCTTCCATCCGACCATGTCGTCCTCGGCCATCCCGTCCTCGATCGACGCGATCGGATAGGCATCGGCCAAATCGGCAAGATAGGCGACCATCTCATCCGGCGACAGGCTGCGCCCTTCCCCCTCCATGGCATAGCTTCCGCCTTTGAAGAATTCGGTCGACGCGCAATCGAGGGCAATCAGCACGTCGCTGCCAAGATTGTAGCCCGCAGCCTGCGTTGCTTCGCCGATAAGATCGAGAGCCGCCCGGGCCGAAGCGATGTTCGGCGCAAAGCCGCCCTCGTCGCCGACGGCAGTGCTCAGTCCCTTGGCATGCAGCCCACTTTTCAGTGCATGGAATATCTCAGCTCCGCAGCGCAGCGCTTCGGAGAAATTCGGCGCACCGACTGGCATCACCATGAATTCCTGAAAATCGATCGGATTGTCGGCATGGGCGCCCCCGTTCAGGATGTTCATCATCGGTACTGGCAGCAGCGTAGCGCCGGTACCACCGACATAGCGATAGAGCGGCATGCCCCGTGCTTCGGCCGCTGCCCGCGCCGTCGCGAGGCTGACACCGAGGATAGCATTTGCACCCAGCCGGCCCTTGTTGGGCGTGCCGTCCAGATCAATCATCGCCGCGTCGATTTCGGCCTGGTCTTCGGCATCGAAGCCGACGATCGCCTGGGCAATGGCGCCGTTGACTGCCTGCACCGCTTCGGAAACACCCTTGCCGCCCCAGCGTGACTTGTCGCCATCGCGCTTTTCGACCGCTTCATGGGCTCCGGTCGACGCTCCCGACGGTACCGCGGCGCGGCCCATCGACCCGTCTTCCAGCGTGACGTCGACTTCGACCGTCGGATTGCCCCGGCTGTCGAGGATTTGCCGGGCGTGGATGTCGACGATCGCGGTCATGCGGATCCCTTTTTCGATGGAAGGACGTTGCGGCCCCTATACGGCGCGCGGCAAAGCGTGCAACTTTAGCAAGGGGTCCGGAACGATCGATTTGGCGCCGGGTTGAGGGGGAAAAGGAGGAGACGAGACTATGGCTGATCCCAAGGAGCTTCCCGAAGGAACCGACGCGGTGATTGCCGGCGCATCGACAACCGAAAATGAGGAGGCACTGATCGTGCGGGAATCCACTGCTCGCGACAAAGCGCTCGAGAAGATCAAAAGCGGCACAGACAGATTGTCAGGCCAGGCTGCGGACAAGGCGCGCGGACTGGTCGGCCAGGGGCTGGAGCGCGGCGGCGAAGCGCTTGCCAACGTGTCCAAGCTGGTCGGCGACACGGCCGCCGGGCTCGATGAGCGGCTGGGCGAAGAATATGGCGATTATGCCCGCAAGGCCGCCAGCGCGCTTGAGGAAGCCGCCAACAAAGTCAGCGCCAAGAACCCCGACGAGCTGATCGATGATACCCGCGAATTCGTTCGCAAGAGCCCGGGCGTTGCCCTGGCCGGCGCGGCGATCATCGGCTTTGCACTCGTTCGCCTGGTGAAGTCCGGCCTCGACCAGGGCCGCAACGACGACGAAGACTGATCCATGACTGACGGGGGCGATGAGGAGGACGAAAAGCCGATCGGCGAGCTGTTCGGCCAGCTGATTGACGAGGGCAAGGCCTATGCCAAGGCCGAGCTTGGCCTGGCCAAGGCCAGTGCCGAAGCCAAGGCAGATGAGATCAAATGGCCGGCGATCCTGCTGTTCTCGGCCCTGCTGTTCGCCCAGGCAGCGGTGACGGTCGCTGCAATTACAGTGGCAGCCGCGCTTGCGGGGGTGATCGGAAGGATCCCGGGGTGGATTGTCGCTTTCCTGCTCACGGCGGGCGTGGCTTACCTCCTTTTTGCAGTCGCCATGGCGAAGCTGAAGGCTGCCAAATGACGGACACACCCAAGATCGCCGCAGCTCGGATTGAAGTCGAGCGGACCAAGGCAGAGCTGCTCGACACGGCCCGCGACCTCCAGCAGCGCCTGCAGCCCAAGACGCTTGCCAACGAGGCTTGGGAAAAGGCCAAGATCAAGGGAGCCGACCTGGCCGAGGATGCGGTCGACGCGGTTGCCAAGCGGCCCGTCGCAGTGGGGAGTGTGGTCGCCGCATTGGCCATGTTTCTCGCCCGCGAACCGCTCAAGAAGGCGACGGTCAAATTTTACGACGTCATGACGCCACTTTTTGAACCCAGGAAAAAGCCAGCGGCGTTGAAGCCCAAGGCAACCGCCAAGCCGGCCCGTACTCCGGCAAAGCGGACAGCCAAGGCGCCCCGGCGCATTGCATCGAAGAAGACGGAGAAAGCATGATGGCCCGGCAGCAGAATAATGAAACGCCTAGCGCCCGCGAACGGGCGATCGACGGATATGACAGTGCCCGCGAACGGGCCCGCGACCAAGTCGACGGTTCCCCCCTGCTCGCGCTGGGCGGCGGGCTGGCGCTCGGCGCACTGGTGGGCGCGCTGCTCCCCAAGACCAGGGCCGAGCAGCGGCTCATGGGCAAGACAGGAAGTCGGATCACTACCAGCGCCCGCGACGCATTCGACGCCGCGCGTGAGGCAGGCCGCGAGAAGCTGACCGAACTCAACATAACCAGCGAGGCGGGCAAGGGCGCAGTCCAATCCCTGATCGATGGGCTGGGCGAGGCCGCACGATCGAGCGGCCAGGCCGCGGTGGACGCGGTCCGTACCAAGGGCTGATTGAAGGACAGGCCGATTTGATGCTAGCGGGCCGGCCATGAGCAAGCTCCATCTCGTCTTCGGCGGCAAGGTCAAGGATCCGCAGGGGCTGGAATTCACCGACCTCGATCATATCGATCTGGTCGGCCTCTACGACAGCTACGCCGCTGCCGAAGAAGCCTGGCGAGGCGCAGCGCAACGCAGCGTCGACGATGCCGAGATGAAGTATGTGGTGGTTCATCTCCACCGGCTGCTGGAGCCGGGAATGGATGGCATTTCCCGGCCCAAGGACTAATCGAACGGCTAGGCCTTTCGGTAGCGCCAAAGCAGCAGTGGCCGTTGCAGCAACATTCCAGCGACGAAGCCGCCAATGTGGGCAGGCGTTGCGAGCAAGATTCCTTCCCCGCCAGCCAGGAACCCAGCCATCCACTGTAGCACCACCCAAGTGGCGAGCAGCCAGGCAGCATGGATCCAGCGGTTGAGCTTTTGATTTTTGGTTACCTGCTTCGGCCGGCCAAAGAAGAGTGCATAGAGCCCGAACAGAGCGCTGATCGCGCCGCTAGCCCCGACTAGCGGCACCGTGCTGTCCGGATCGACGGCGAACTGGGCCGCGCATGCAACAAGTGCGCCGACCAGATAGGCAAAAATCAGCGCCGAGGCGCCGACGACCCGCTCGACCTGGGCGCCGACAAACACCAGCACCAGCATGTTGACGGTGAGATGCAGCCAGCCGCCGTGAAGCAGAGCCGAGGTCCAGGGGGTCAAAACCGCCGGTACCGCGCCGGGGACCAGCAATTGGTTGGTCATTCTCGCCGGGATAAAGCCGCCGAACACCGCCGACCATTCGATGCCCCCGAAGAGGATCGCCATCGCCGACACCGCCACTGTGACAATGGCGATGATCGCGGTCGCGCTCCTCAGCCGAAGCATTAGATGAATTCGATCTTGGCAATCTCGTAGGATCGGTCGCCGGCTGGCGTCGACACGTCGACCTCGTCGCCCTTCTGGCGGCCAATCAGCGCTCGGCCGAGCGGCGAGTTATAGCTGATCCGCCCGACCTTGGCGTCGGCTTCCGTCTGCCCAACGAGCTGGTAACGGACCTTCTTGTCATCCTCATCGAGCAGCGTGACGGTGGCGCCGAACACCACTTTGTTGCCGCTGAGCGTAGTGGGATCGATTACCAGCGCGCGGCTTAGACGGTCTTCAATATCGGCGATCATCGCCTCGATCTGTCCCTGCCGCTCCTTGGCAGCATGATATTCGGCGTTTTCCGAAAGATCGCCATGGGCGCGCGCCACCTCGATCGCGTCGATGACCTCCGGCCGCTCGAGCTTGAGGCGCTTCACGTCCTCGGTTAGCTGCTGATAGCCTTCGGCCAGCATAGGCACCTTGTCGCTCGCCATGTTCAATACCCTTTGTCTCTCTTGCCAAAACCTGACCCGGCGCCGCGCCCTTGGGCGACGCATTGGACGGCAGGTTTTCGCGGAAAATCAGTTCGTCGAGGCGGAATAATAGGATTGGAGCGATTTCACTTCAAGCGCGTGTCCGCGTAGTGCCTCGATTGCCCTTGCAGTCGCCAGGCTGGCCGGCGCCGTGGTGAAGTAAGGCACCTTGTTCTTCAGCGCCGCCTCGCGGATCGTCTGGCTGTCCTTCAGCGATTGCCAGCCTTCCGTAGTGTTGAACACCAGCTGGACGTCGCCGTCGACGATACGGTCAACAATGTGCGGCCGGCCCTGGGCAACCTTATTCACTCGTTCGACCGGCAGCCCTTGCGCCTCGAGATGAGCAGCCGTGCCGCCGGTAGCGATCAGCTTGAAGCCAAGTTCGATCATTTTTTGGACCGCCGGGACGATGTGATCCTTATCGGCATCCTTGACCGACACGAACACGGTGCCATTTTCCGGCAGGATAACGCCCCCGCCAAGCTGGGATTTGGCAAAAGCGATATCAAAATTACTATCGATTCCCATGACTTCACCGGTGCTCTTCATCTCCGGTGATAAGACCGGATCGGTACCGGGGAATCGGGCGAATGGAAACACGCTTTCCTTGATCGCGATATGGTCGATGTCGCGGTTAATCGGCTCAAATCGATCCAAGGCCTCCCCCGCCATGACGCGAGCGGCGATTTTGGCGACCGGACGGCCGATCGCCTTGGCGACGAACGGGACAGTTCGGCTGGCCCGTGGATTGACCTCGATCAGATAGATTTCGCCGTTCTTGACCGCGAACTGGACGTTCATCAGTCCCTTGACCTGGAGGGCCAGGGCAAGCGCCTTCGTCTGCCGCTCGATTTCGCCAATGACCTCATCGGATAGGCTGTAAGGCGGAATCGAACAGGCGCTGTCGCCCGAATGGACTCCCGCTTCCTCGATATGCTGTAGGATGCCGGCGACTGCCACTTCCTGGCCATCGCAAATGGCATCGACGTCAACTTCGATGGCATCGCGAAGATAGCGGTCGATCAGCACCGGCGAGGTGCCGGATACCTGCACCGCGGTGGCGATGTAATGGTCGAGCTGCTCGGGACCGTCGACCACTTCCATCGCCCGGCCACCAAGGACGTAGCTCGGCCTCAGCAGGACGGGATAGCCAATTCGCTCGGCTACGGCGATCGCTTCGTCGCGGCTGCGGGCAAGGCCGTTTGCGGGCTGCTTGAGCCCCAACTTGTCGACCAGCTTCGCGAAACGTTCGCGATCTTCGGCCAGGTCGATGCTGTCCGGCGACGTCCCGAGGATGGGAATCCCGTCCGCCTGCAGCTCGGCCGCCAGCTTCAGAGGCGTCTGACCGCCCAACTGGACTATCACGCCCACAAGCGTGCCCTTCTCGGCTTCACGATGGACGATTTCCAGCACATCCTCGCCAGTCAGCGGTTCGAAATAGAGGCGGTCCGACGTGTCCGGATCGGTCGAGACCGTCTCCGGGTTGCAATTGACCATGATCGTCTCGAACCCGGCATCCTTGAGCGCGAAACTGGCGTGGCAGCAGCAATAATCGAACTCAATCCCCTGGCCAATGCGGTTGGGGCCGCCGCCCAGGATGACCACCTTGCGCCGGTCGCTAATCTCTGCCTCGTCTTCGGGCTCACCAAACAACGGCGCTTCATAGGTCGAGTAAAGATAGGGAGTGGCAGCATCGAACTCGGCGGCGCAGCTGTCGATCCGCTTGAAGACGGGGCGCACATCCAGTTTCAGACGTGCCCTGCGCACTTCAGCCTCTGTCACGCCGCCGGTAAGTCCGCGCAGCGCGTCATGGACCACGCCGCCCCCTCCCGCTGCAGCTTCCGACATTTGCCGTTCAACATGGGCCGAACGCAGTGCAAGTTGGGCCAAGCGCTTGTCGGAAAAGCCCATACCCTTGAGGCGCCTCATACCGGCAGCGTCCTGAGGCAGGCCCTCGTCGCGGACCTGTTCCTCGGCGGCGACGATTTCGGCTAGCCGCTCGATGAACCACGGATCAAAGCCTGACACTTCGTGGATCCGCTGGATGGTAAAGCCGTGACGCAGCGCTTCAGCGGCTACAAGCAACCGGTCGGGCGTTGGCCTGCGGAGTCGGTTTTCAATCTCGGCCTCCGAAGCGGTTTCCAGCTCGCGCACGCGATCCAGGCCGGTGAGGCCGGTCTCCATGCCTCGCAGGGCCTTCTGCAGGCTTTCGGCGAAGCTGCGACCGATCGCCATCACCTCCCCGACCGACTTCATCGCGGTCGACAGGTGGTCCGTTGCGCCTTTGAATTTCTCGAATGCGAAGCGCGGCACCTTGGTCACGACATAGTCGATGGTCGGCTCGAAGCTGGCCGGGGTGGCGCCACCAGTGATGTCGTTGGCGATCTCGTCGAGCGTGTAACCGATGGCCAGCTTGGCGGCGACCTTGGCGATGGGGAAACCGGTTGCCTTGCTGGCCAGTGCCGAGGAGCGAGATACGCGCGGGTTCATTTCGATCACGATCATCCGGCCGTTCTTCGGATTAATCGCGAACTGGACATTGGACCCGCCGGTTTCGACACCGATCTCGCGCAACACTGCGATCGAGGCCGAGCGCATCCGCTGATATTCCTTGTCGGTCAGAGTCAGCGCTGGTGCGACAGTGATGCTGTCGCCGGTGTGCACGCCCATCGGGTCTACGTTCTCGATCGAGCAGATGATGATGGCATTGTCCGCGCGGTCGCGTACCACCTCCATCTCATATTCCTTCCAGCCGAGCAGGCTCTCCTCGATCAACACCTCGTTGGTCGGACTGGCATCGAGCCCGCTGCGGACGATTTCGACAAATTCCTCGCGGTTGTAGGCTACCCCGCCACCAGTGCCGCCGAGCGTGAAGCTCGGCCGGATGATTGACGGAAGACCGGTGGATTCAAGAACCTTGAGCGCGTCGTCGAGATTATGGGCGATGCCGGAGCGGGCGCTTTCCAACCCGATCTTGTCCATCGCCTCACGAAATTTCTGCCGGTCTTCCGCCTTGTCGATGGCGTCGGCCTGAGCACCGATCAACTTGACGCCGAACTTCTCGAGCACGCCGGTGCGGTTGAGGGTCAGGGCGGTGTTGAGTGCGGTCTGGCCGCCCATGGTCGGCAGCAGAGCGTCAGGCCGCTCCTTCTCGATGATCTTGGCGACGATCTCGGCGGTAATCGGCTCGATATAGGTGGCGTCGGCCAGCTCCGGATCGGTCATGATCGTCGCCGGGTTCGAATTGACGACGATCACCCGATAGCCCTCGGCCTTCAACGCCTTGACTGCCTGTGAGCCGGAATAATCGAACTCCGCCGCCTGGCCGATAACGATCGGGCCGGCGCCAATGACGAGGATGGAACTGATGTCGGTACGCTTGGGCATTATTCCTCGGGGAACTGGATTGAGTCGACGACGACAAGCTTTAGGTGATTGCGACGCGCCCATTGATAGACGCAGTTGCGATGTTCGGGCGTGGGCTTGGCGCGAAACAGAATTAGCAGTCGCTTTGCCTCATCGTCCTGGATCAACTCGCCATAGGTTAGGCCGCAGGCAAGGCCGGCGCTGTTGAGCTCGTCCTGCGTGTGCATCCGCGGCGTGGCGCAGGCGGAAAGCGCCAAGGACCCGGCACCGATGAAAAACGCGCAGCCCCTCACTTCGCCTTCGCCGGAAACAGCGACGCGACATCGAGTTTCGGCACCTTTGGCGCTTTCACCTTGCACGACTTCTCGGCGGCCTTGATCACTTTCTTGAGCAGGTGAGACACTTCTCCACGCATGGACGCGCCAGGCGTAAGGCCTGTTTGGACTTCCTGGAACGCTACCGCCTGGCAGCTTCGGAAACCCGCGATCACCCGGACATAGTCCTTGGCGCGCTCGACACTGATTGCGAGGTCGCCCGAATTGAAACCGGCCTCGCAAGCATCGGCGGTGCAAGGTTCGTTTCCTTGGGAAACCTGTCGCGCGACATACCACTGGCCCGGCGGAAGGCCGAAAATGTCTTCAGGCAGGGAAACGCCGGCCTCACTAACCGGGACCTTGACGATTTCCTGCCCAATGCAAGGCGCTGCCAGGAGAGACAGTGCCGGAAGGATCAGCAAATGACGCACGATCAGGCCTCCTTCATCTCGTCCACGAACCGCTCGAACAGGTAGAAACTGTCCTGCGGTCCGGGACTTGCTTCCGGATGATATTGGACGCTGAAGGCGGGCCGGTCGATCAGTTCGATCCCGCAATTGCTGTTATCGAAAAGGCTGACGTGCGTCTCGCGGACGTTTGCCGGCAATCCCTGGCGTTCCACGGCAAAGCCATGGTTCATGCTAGTGATCTCGACCTGCCCGTCAGCCAGCCTTTTGACCGGATGATTGGCACCGCGGTGACCTTGGAACATCTTGCTCGTCTTGCCACCGACCGCCAGCGCTAGCATCTGGTGACCGAGGCATATCCCGAACAACGGCTTCTTCGTCTCTAGCATGGCCTGGATCACGGGCACGGCATAGGCGCCCGTCGCAGCAGGATCGCCCGGCCCGTTCGACAGGAAGAATCCATCGGGCTTGTGGCTCATTGCCTCATCGAAACTGGCAGTGGCCGGCAGCACCGTAACCCTCGCCCCAGCCTCGACCAGGTTGCGGAAAATGTTGCGCTTGGCGCCGTAGTCAATCGCGACAACGTGCGGCTTCGACATATCGCTGTCGCCGAAACGATAACCCTCACCCAGTTCCCACTTACCGCCGCTCCACGCTTCGAGCTGGTCGCGGCTGACCTCCTTCGCCAGGTCCATCCCTTCCAGGCCGGGCCACTCCGCCGCCATCTGTTGGAGGGCGTCCAGGTCAAAATGCCCCATGGCATTGTGGGCGATGGCGATGGTCGGAGGACCTTCGCGGCGGACCAGCCGGGTCAGCGCCCGCGTATCGACGCCGCTGATGCCAATGCGGCCGGTGGCGGCCATCCATGCCGGGAAGTCCTGCTGGCTGCGGAAATTTGAAGGTGACGTTACTGCCTCGCGGACCAGGCAGCCGAGCGCATGCGCCTCGCCCGCCTCAACATCCTCCTCATTGGCGCCCACATTACCGATGTGGGGAAAGGTGAAGGTGATGATTTGTCTTGCGTAGGAGGGATCGGTCATTACCTCCTGGTAGCCGGTCATGGCGGTGTTGAAGCAGAGCTCGCCGACCGCCTGGCCTTCGGCGCCGAAGCCGCGGCCCCATACGATGCGCCCATCCGCGAAAACGATGACTCCCGTCGCCCCTTCCGGTGGTGAAGTGCGCGCGGGATGTGCATCGGCCATCGGCGGGAGGTGCCTTCCGTCTTAAGTTTGCGGCGATTTCGCTAAGCCATGGCCGCTACGCGTGAATGTCCGGCACGTCAACGCTGTGAAAGCTTCGAATTGGCCGCTAGGGCTAGTCTTTTCCGCTGGAACGTTACGGGGTCACGATGATTCGCGACGAAATCAAGGTTGCGCTGGTCAGCGCCATGAAGGGCGGCGACAAGGATAGCACTCAGACGATCCGGCTGATCCAGTCTGCGATCAAGAACCGCGACATCGAACTTCGCACCGCTTCGCAGCAGCCCGACGACGATGCGCTGGTGACCGAAGTACTCCAAAAAATGATCAAGCAGCGTCGCGAATCGGTCGAGCTCTACCGGAAGGGCAACCGCGAGGAGCTTGCAGCCAAGGAAGAGGCGGAGATCGCGGTGATCGAACGCTTCCTGCCCGCCCAATTGAGCGAAACCGAGGCCGAAGCGGCAATCCAGTCGATCATCGCCGACACCGGCGCCTCATCGATGAGGGACATGGGCAAGGTGATGGCCGAGGTGAAGGTCAGGCTTGGCACCCAGATCGAGCCGGCGCGCGCCAGCGCGTTGGTGAAGGCCGCTCTAGCCTGAGACGTTGCAGGAATTGGGGCCCCGCCGCAGTACGGCGGAGCCCGAAATCTGGGTGATATTATGCAGTGGCCCTGCTGCCACTCGCACTCCCGCTTCCCATCATTCCCGTCACGCCCTCCATTGTAAGTTCGTACAACATGATGGCGAGCGCCGTGGCGGCAGCGCCGGCTACGCCTAGCTGAAGATTGGCCATTACGGCTCCGAGCTGCTGGCCAATTGCCGGTATGTTGCCGAGCGCCGTTCCGATTAGAGGCAGCGCGAGAACGGCGGCCAACGCCAGAACCAACCGGTCCCGGGGCATTGAAAGACCTGAAATCAGGCCCAGCACCACCAGCAACAACGCCACATTCATGCCACCCAAGGCCACGAAGCCGGCGACGATCGCGAGTACGATGTAGAGTGAGCGGGCCAGCCCGCTGATCTTGTTTAACATTATATCCCCCCTCCTGGTCAGCCCCGCTGCAGCGATCTCACGCCACTGTCTGCCGGAGCCATGGAAGATTAACCCTAATTGCGTCGATACGCAGGGGGAATGAATCCTTCCAAATCAAGGGGCTGCGGCCATTGTTAAATCTTCACACAGCGGCTGAGCCCGGAATTCACCGACTCGGTTGAGCAGCCTTCAAGGACCCACTATCGCTGATCGGGTGACGCTTTCCCCTGCCTGGCTGGATGAACTCAGGGCTCGGACCACCCTGTCCGGGGTGATCGGGCCGTCGGTCAAGCTGATCAAGGCTGGGCGCGAGTTCAAAGCCTGCTGCCCATTCCACAACGAGAAGACGCCGAGCTTCACCATCAACGACGAGAAGGGCTTCTATCATTGTTTCGGTTGCGGGGCGCATGGCGATGCCATCCGCTTCCTTACCGATCATCGCGGGCTGCCGTTCATGGATGCGGTGAAGGAGCTCGCCGGCAAGGCCGGGATGGCGGTTCCAGCAATGGATTCGAAGGAAAGGGAGCGGCAGGAGCGAGCGGTAGGGCTGCACGAGGTGATGGCCGAGGCGCAGAAGTGGTTCGCCGACCAGCTGAATGGGGTCGAGGGCGGTGAGGCCAGGGCCTATCTGGAGAAGCGCGGAATTACCGATCGGATTACTCAAAGGTTCGGAATAGGATATGCGCCGGACGCCCGGGGGAAGCTGAAGGCCGCGCTGAAGAAACTTGGCGAAGACAAGCTGATAGACTGCGGTCTTATTATCCAGCCTGAAGAAGGCGGGAAGGAAAGTTACGACCGGTTCAGGGGCCGGGTGATGATCCCGATCCGCGACCAGCGCGGCAGGGTCATCGGGTTCGGCGGGCGGATCCTGGGGGCGGGCGAACCCAAATATCTGAACAGCCCGGAGACGGTGCTCTTCGACAAGGGGCGCACGCTTTACAACATCGACCGGGCGGGGCCGGCGAGCAGGCAGGCGAAAAGGCTGATCGTGGTCGAAGGCTATATGGACGTGATCGGGCTCGATCGCGCCGGAATCGCCGAGACGGTCGCGCCCAACGGCACGGCAGTGACGGAGACGCAGCTGGAGCGGATGTGGCGGCTCGACGGGCAGCCGATCTGCTGCTTCGACGGCGATGCGGCGGGGCAGAAGGCGGCGGTGCGGGCGGCGATGCGCGCCCTCCCCCACCTGGCGCCCGAGCGGACGCTGCGATTCGTGGCGCTTCCGGCGGGCCAGGACCCCGACGACCTGGTGAACTCAGGCGGCAGGGAAGCGGTCGAGGCGCTGCTCGCCAGCCCCGAGCCGCTGGTCGAACGGCTGTGGCGCCACGAGGTGGATAGCGCGCCGCTCGACACGCCCGAAGCGCGCGCGGGCCTGAAACAGCGGCTGATGGAGCATACCCAGGCGATCGGCGATCCGTCGGTCCGGCAACTGTACAGGGAAGAGTGGCTGCGGAAGTTCGACGCGCTGGTTCGTCCGCAGCGGACGCAAGCGCGTTCGCTCTTCCCCAGGCGGGAATGGCAGAAAAGGGGCGGAAAATTCACTCCGCCTAACCCGCCTACTCTCGAATCGACGCGCGGCGTCCACCGCGGCGGCATCGAACCGCCGATCGCCCGCGCGCTGCTGTCGGGCTTTATCCTCTACCCCGAGGCGCTGCACGACCATGTCGAGGAGCTGGCGCACCTCAAGATCGCCGACCGCGGCTGCGCGAGCCTGCGCGACCAGCTGGTGCAAATTGCCATGTCGGGACAGCATCTTGATCGCGACGGCTTAAAAACCATATTGGAAGCGCAAGCGGCAGGCAGCGATGTCCGGCGCGGTGCGATGCGGTTTTCCTTCACCCAGGCAGGCAGCAACCCGGAGGTCGCGCGAAGCGACCTGGGTTCGGCATTGGAAGCGGTCATCGCACGGGGCGAAATCGAACTGGCGCTGAATGAGGCGACGCGGCGGCTGGAGCAGGATTTTTCCGAATCCGCCTATGCCGAGCAGCAGCGGCTGATGCAGGCCCAAAAGAGTTACAACGACAGGCTGGCGCTCCTCGCCAGCAGTGAGTAAGCGGCGGATTAATGGCGAAGAACGAAACCACCGAAATCGAAACCGAAGCCGGCGATGCGCCGCTGATCGACCTCAACGACGTCGCGATCAAGAAATTGATCGCGCGGGCGAAGAAGAAGGGCGTCATCACCTATGAGGAGCTCAACGAGGCGCTCCCGCAGGACCAGATGAACAGCGAGCAGATCGAGGACATCATGTCCGCGATCAGCGAGATGGGCGTCAATATCGTCGAGAAGGCCGATTCGGAAGACGAGGAAGCCGAGCCGGAGGCCGAGGACGAAGTCGATCCGCTCGACGACGGCACGCCGCGGCCCGCGGTCGCGACCAAGAAGGAAGCGGTCGACCGCACCGACGATCCGGTGCGCATGTACCTGCGCGAAATGGGCGCGGTGGAATTGCTGTCCCGCGAGGGCGAGATCGCCATCGCCAAGCGGATCGAGGCCGGCCGCGACACGATGATCTGGGGCCTGTGCGAAAGCCCGATCACCTTCAACGCGATCATCGAATGGTCGAATGCCTTGAATGAAGGCACGATGCAGCTGCGCGAGATCCTCGACCTGGAGGCGATGCTCAGCAAGGGGCCTACGGCGGAGCAGATCAACGCCAGCGAGGAAGGCGGCGAAGGCGCGGAAGGCGAGATCAGCGCCGCGGTTGCCGGCCCGGCGTTCAAGGAAGAAGAAGAGCCGGAAGAGCCGGAGGTCCAGTCCGAGGACGATGAGGACATGGTCGAGCGGCGCACGCAGCGGCCGGTCGAGGAAGAGGAAGAGGACAACACCCTCTCCCTCGCCCAGATGGAAGAGGCGTTGAAGCCGACCGCGCTCGAGAAGTTCGCGTCGATCACCTCGCTCTACAAGAAATTCTCCAAGATCCAGCACAACCGGATGGAAGCGCTGTCGAGTGGCCAGGCGCTCGCGCCGGCCGACGAGAAGAAATATAACAAGCTCAGCGAACAGCTCACCGCCGAGGTGGAGAGCGTCCAGTTCCACGCCGCCAAGATCGAATATCTCGTCGACCAGCTGTACAGCTACAACCGGCGCCTGATGGCGCTGGGCGGGCAGATGCTGCGGCTGGCCGAGCGCCACCGCGTGCCGCGCCGGGCATTCCTGGAAAGCTATACCGGCAGCGAGCTTGACGACAGTTGGCTCGACCGGGCCAAGGGCATCGACAAGAAGTTCGCCGCCTTCGCCGCCGCCGAGCAGGACAGCGTCGAGCGGATCCGCGGCGAGATCGCGGAAATCAGCCAGTCGACCGGCATGGCGCTCAGCGAGTTCCGCCGCATCGTCAACCAGGTCCAGAAGGGCGAGCGCGAGGCGCGCATCGCCAAGAAGGAAATGGTCGAGGCGAACCTGCGCCTGGTGATCTCGATCGCCAAGAAATACACCAACCGCGGCCTGCAGTTCCTGGACCTGATCCAGGAGGGCAACATCGGCCTGATGAAGGCGGTCGACAAGTTCGAGTATCGCCGCGGATATAAATTCTCGACCTATGCCACCTGGTGGATCCGGCAGGCGATCACCCGGTCGATCGCCGACCAGGCGCGGACCATCCGCATTCCGGTGCACATGATCGAAACGATCAACAAGCTGGTCCGCACCAGCCGCCAGTTCCTGCACGAGACCGGCCGCGAACCGACCCCGGAAGAGCTGGCCGAGCGCCTCTCCATGCCGCTGGAGAAGGTCCGCAAGGTGATGAAGATCGCCAAGGAGCCGATCAGCCTGGAGACGCCGATCGGCGACGAGGAGGATTCGCACCTCGGCGACTTCATCGAGGACAAGAATGCCGTCATCCCGGTCGACGCCGCGATCCAGGCGAACCTCAAGGAAACCGTCACCCGCGTGCTGGCGTCGCTGACCCCGCGCGAGGAGCGCGTGCTGCGCATGCGCTTCGGCATCGGCATGAACACCGATCATACGCTGGAGGAAGTCGGGCAGCAGTTTAGCGTGACCCGCGAACGCATCCGGCAGATCGAGGCGAAGGCGCTGCGTAAGCTCAAGCATCCGTCGAGGTCGCGGAAGATGCGGAGCTTCCTGGATCAGTAATTTGGTAACTGGAATTCGCCCGTGACCACGGCAGTTGTGTCGCGGCTGGAGCAAGCCGCACGATCGGGCAGTGCGGATGAGATTCTGATGGCCGGAGCGGCCGCCCTTCAGCAGGGCGCGCAGCGCGAAGCCGTTGCACCGATAAGCGCCGCCCTTCACGCCCATCCCGAGAATGCCCGGCTGTGGCAACTGGCCGGCCTAATTCATCGCGACCTCGAAGACCTGACGTCGTCGGTGCAGGCCTTTGAGCAGGCCTCGAAATTGTGGCCGGAGGACGCCATGATCGCCCATGGTCATGCCTGCGTGCGTTTCGAGGCGGGACTGCCGGCCTCCCAAAGCTTCAACTTAGCCATGCGCCTCGCGCCGGCGAGTCGGTCAATCCTCCTCCAGCATGCCGCTGCGCTGATCGGCGAGGGCCAACAGGCTGCGGCGGTGGACGAGATCAATCGGGAGCTTGTTCGCAATCCGGGGTGGATTCAGGGTCATGTGGCGCTCGCCAAGTTGCGTTGGGCCGCCGGCGACCATCAGCATTTCATCGACAGCTTCGAGGGAGGCTTGCTCGCCGCGCCGCGAGATCCAGCCCTTTGGCGCGCCTATGTCGACGTGTTCCTGCGTGGTGAGCAGTATGAGCGCGCGCTGCCGATTATCGAACGGGCCCGAGCAGCTGTCGGAGCGCATCTGGCGTTTGACGTCGCCGAAGCCACTTCACGGTCGGAGCTGGGTGAGATGGAAGCGGCCAGCCGCTTGTTCGAGGCGCTAGCTAACGTTCAGGATCCGGCATTTACCGAGCATCGTCTCCGCTTCCTGCTTCGCGCCGGACGCCTGGAAGAGTTGGCCGCGGCTGGAGAGGAGAGCGTTGCCAGAGAGCCGTTCGGCCGGGCCTGGCCCTATCTGTCGATCGCGTGGCGGCTGCTTGGCGACCGGCGATGGGAGTGGCTGGAGGGTGATCCAAGCCTTGTCGGCGTCTACGACCTGTCCGCCGAATTGCCGCCACTCGATGCCCTGGCCGATCGGCTTCGCGCGATTCACCTTGCCGCCAATCAACCGCTTGACCAGTCCGTTCGCGGCGGGACCCAAACCGAGGGCCATCTGTTCCAACGGATAGAACCGGAAATCAGGATGTTGCGGAAGGCGGTGGTCGAGGCAGTCGAGCGCCATGTCGCCCAGCTACCTCCGGCACGGGCCGGCCACCCATTGCTGATCGCCCGGCGATCGCCAATTGGCTTTGCAGGATCATGGTCGGTGCGCCTGACGGGTGGCGGTAGGCATATCGACCATGTCCACCCCGAGGGTTGGCTCAGTTCGGCGCTGTATATCGCCCTGCCAGCCAGTTCGGAGCGAAATGCGCCGGACGCCGGCTGGCTGACCCTGGGTCAGGCGGCGCATCTTGGAGTTGATTTGCCACCCATCCGCACCATTGAGCCGAAGCCCGGCCGACTAGTCCTCTTTCCGTCAACCATGTGGCATGGCACCCGCCCCTTCGACGCGGGTGAACGGCTGACTGTTGCCTTCGACGTGAAACGGCCGGCTCAAGCCAGTTGAGGAGAGTTGCGGCGACAGGGCGCCAATTCGCAAGGGGCCGTCACGCGAGTGAATCGCGTGAAGTCAGTCCTGTCCGCTTCGCGGCAGGCTGGCCGGCCTTGGGCTCAACACCACGGTCGTCTTCCCCCGCGATACCAGCGTGCCAGCCCTGCGTTCACCAGCTGCTTCCCGACCGACCGGCCATCGACCTTCACGATCCTGAGCTTGCGCCCGTAGCGATCCTCGTCCCGGTCGATCGGAGCGGTGGTCACCTCCCCTGAATTGACCAGCGCCAGCAGATATTGAGTGGCGCGGTCGCCGAGCGATTTTTCGTCGGCGCAGCGATATTCGTGCGTCTCCGGCGCATCGATGTCGGCGATCCTGATCTTCTGGCCCTGGAGCCAGATGGTGTCGCCGTCGACCACGCAATTATAGCCGCCGCCGGTGTGGCAAAAGCTGAAATGGGCGCGGACGCCGCTGGATGCAGCCAGCAGGGCCTGCGGCTGGTCGGCACCTGAGGCTTGCCCACGCTCAAGCCAGCCTGGCCCGATCCCGACGACCAGGCCGATGAAGATGGCGCCCAGCCACAGGCTGGAATAGCCCGGCCAGCCCGCGCGAGGCTTTGGCGGCTCCGGCTGGTACGATCCCGGCTTGGTCCACTTCCGGCCGCCGTCGATGACGCGAAACTTGCCCCGCCTGCTCATTTCCCAACCCTAAAGGGTTAGGCAGTGATAATCACTAAATTGCAGGGCCATTCAATGCGATTGCCCCACCTTATTGCATCAGAATGGTTGATTGCGCTGCGCTGGGACCAGGGGATGGCGCCTCCCCGAGTGGAAGTAAGACGGCCTTAACGCCTCCGCCGACACAAGGACGCCCTCGCATTTCAACAGTCGGCGGTGTGTCATGAAAATCCTGCTCGCTTCGATTTCACTCCTGCTAACTTCGTCGGCCGGCCTCGCTGCCGAGCCTGCAGCAACTGCCCGTCTCACTACCGCCCAGGTGATGGCCAACGCCGAGAGGCTCGAGCTGGCGCGCCAGTTCGTGGCGCTCAGCCAGCCGGCGGGAGACATATTGGACATGATACGCGAAAGCGCATTGTACGCCGCATCCGAGCAGCTGGGCCCGGACGCCGACGATGCGACACGCGCCGAAGTCGAGCAGAACGTCGACCGGGTCCTCGCAAAGTTTACGCCAAAGTTCGAGGCCCAGCGCCCCGCGATCCTCGACGCTTATGCGCAGGCCTATGCCCGGCAATTCACCACCGAAGAGCTGCGCGTGCTGGTCGCGTTCGGATCCTCGGCCGCAGGCAAGCATTTCCTGGCATCGACGGTCGACATCGAGACCGATCCCGTAGTTGCCACCGCGAACAAGTTGCTGTCCGATGCGCTGCTGCCGGTATTGGATGAATTCAAGAAGGACGCCTGCGCCCAACACGCCGCGCAGCGGGTCGCCATGGGCGAGAAGGCAGTCTGCCCGCTGACCGAGGCTGACGAGAGCCGGTCGCTCTAGCGGCAGCGCTCGGCGGCGCTTCGCCTGAACAACGCCGCCGACGCTAGCCAGAAGACACAAAAGACCCCGCTCAGCATCACGATCTTGACCGGCTGCCCGGTGATCGGGGCGGTGGCGACCATGGCCGCGAGCAGGGCCTGGACGCCCGCCGTCGCCAGCATCGCCCGCGCCATCCCTGGCGCCCTGCCCCTCGCGACAAAGGCGCACGCCCCGGCCGTGACGACCACTCCGAGGAAGCCCTGGTTCTGGGGATTATCCTCGCCGGCGATCCCGCCGACGACGGTCATCCAAACCTGCAGGCACGACACGGCCAGCATGACGGCAAGCCCGGCGAGATAATAGGAGCGGGCAGATCGGGTGGGCATGGTTCCTCCTGTTGCGTAGAGCCGCCATACTCTCCGGCCGCGCCATGCGCGTCATGAGCGGCGCGTGAGCAATCGCTGAAAGGCGTCACCTGCTCCAGCCTTTCCTTTCTCCGCCGTAACGGCTCGACCATTGCGGGGACACCCAAGGGCGACACGGGTACTTGCATTTGTTCTATGTTTGTTCTCATAAGGACGAATGGTTAGCCGAGTCCCCCGCCAAGACCTGGAAGCGCTGGTGGTTGTCGCCCTCGCCACCGCCCCTGCCCTGATCAAGAGCAAGCTCAAGTCGAAACTGCCGCATGTGGCGGACGAGGCGCGGGACGCGCTGGCGCGCGCGATCTGCGACAAGATCGACAATGACGCGTACATGGTGATCGTCACTGAGATGATCGCGAAGGGCACCCCCTACCCTCGCCGCGGCCACTGGGGCCGCGACGAGCCGGTGCCGGCGGTCGTGCCGGTGCCGCCTCCGCCGCCCGGGGCAGGCGCGGAATGAAGGGGCGCATTTATTTTCCGCGCTGCCGTAACGTTTGAGACGAACTCCGCAGGCCCGTCGTTGGGGGTGCCGTGAAGGACGACCTCCCCCGGATCAAGGATTTGGCCAAGCGCGCTCGCGAAATGGCGCGATGGGCGCTGAACCGGAAGGACAAGATCAGCCTGCTCAAGCTAGCCGACAATTACGACCGGGAGGTCGCGGCGATCATTGCGAAGGGCAACGGTCCGTGCGGCTAGGCAGCTTGGCTGCGGCGAAACGAAAGGCACTAGGCTCCTGATGAGGCGTTTAACCTAGGTTAGGAGTTTTGCGTGGAGCGCCATATCGTCGCGATTGGATTGCTGACCGAGCAGGAAGTGAACCTGCTGGGGGAGAGATTCACGCGGCTGTGGCCGGTCGATAATGCGCCCAAGTTCGAGGAGCTATTGGAGGCGATCGACGATGCCGACCGGCGGCTCGCGGAAGCGCGGCGGCACGAGATGAAGGCGGGGCCGACGCCGGAGTAAGGGAAAGCGAGCGGTTGAGGGAATGAAGGGACATCTCTATTGGGTGTGCCCGAGTTTCCGCCCCCGTTCATCTTCCGATCGCTAACTGCCTTTCCCCTTGAGCACGATTTTCTATCGGTCCGAAACCGGCCAGGAACGCGCCTCCCCCCGGCGGCGCGCACTGTCGTTCGCGCTGGCGGTGGCGATCGAGGTGCTGCTGCTGCTGGCGTTCCTGACGATCGACCTTCGCCAGCCGACCAGGCCGCAGTTCAAGGGCGGAAGCATCGCCATCTTCGACCTGGGCAAAGAGCAGGAAGCTGATTCGACGCGGGCCAACTCGGCCCCTCCGGCGCGGGCCATCAAGGAAGTGCCGCACCCCAAGCTGCCGCCGGTCAAACCGACCATCAGCCAAAGGCCGCTGCAGATGCTGGAGGTGAGCAAGGACTTCCTCGACGCGTCGGACATTTCGAAGCTGGGCAGCAATGCGCCGGGAGCGGGACAACTCGCCGAGGGCGGCGCACCGGGCGACAGCGAGATGGTCGGCAACGCGCCCAACGGCGAGCCGCTCTACGCCGCCGAATGGTATCGCGAGCCGACCAACCAGGAACTGGCGACCTATTTGCCCAAGTTTATGCCGGAGGGCGGCGGCTGGGGCATGATCGCCTGCAAGACGGCGGCGCGGTTCCATGTCGAAGATTGCGTCGAGCTGGGCCAGGGCCCGGCCGGCTCCCACCTCGCCGGAGCGGTGCGCCAGGCCGCATGGCAGTTCCTGGTCCGCCCGCCTAGGGTCGGCGGCAAGTCGATGGTCGGCGAATGGGTACGGATCCGGATCGACTATAATGTCAGCGAGCAGCGGACGGAATAACTGCCTTCGGGCAGTTTGGGCCAATAATCAGGCATAACCCGATACAAAGTCCGCGCCGCGTCTGATTGGGTCCGATGGGTCGATTTCAAGGACCCGCTGATGAACATCCAACAGAAGAATGTCGCCGCCGCTCCTGCCGCTCCGCCCGCTCCGGCCAAGGCCAAGAAGCCGGACGCCAAAGCCAAGAGCGACGCCAAGCCCGAGAAAATGTCGCGCAAGGACTATGAAAAGGAGCTGGCGAAGCTCCAGGTCGAACTTTGCTATTTGCAGGACTGGGTGCGGGAGACCGGCGCCCGGGTGATCATCGTCTGCGAAGGCCGCGATACCGCCGGCAAGGGCGGCCTGATCAAGCGGCTGACCGAGCGGGTCAGCCCCCGCACTTTCAAGGTCATCGCGCTGAGCGCTCCTAGCGAGCGCGAGAAGTCGATGCTCTATCTGCAGCGCTATATCCAGCATTTCCCGGCTGGGGGCGAAGTCGTGATCTTCGACCGCAGCTGGTACAATCGCGCCGGCGTCGAGCGGGTGATGGGCTATGCCAGCAAGAAGGAAATCGAGCGCTTCCTGGTCAATGTGCCCAATTTCGAGCGTTGGCTGGTCGGTCAGGGGGTGATCCTGGTCAAGCTATGGCTCGAGGTCGGCAAGAAGGAGCAGGACCGCCGCTTCAAGCAGCGGATCGAGGACCCGCTGCGGCAGTGGAAGTTGAGCCCGATGGACCAAAAATCCTATTCGCGCTGGTATGATTATTCGCGCGCCCGGGACGAGATGTTCAAGGCCTCCAGCACCAGCCTGGCGCCATGGTATGTGATCCACAGCGACGACAAGAAGCGGGCCCGGCTCAACGGCATCAAACACATCCTCACCACGATCCCCTACAAGCGGATCAAGCGCGACAAGATCAAGCTGCCAAAACGGTCGAACAAGGATCGTTACAAAGACGATCTCGACCTGACCAAGGTTAAGCTGGTGAAGGAGGTCTACTGATTTCCGACGCTGTCGCCCGGCTAGGTTTCGAGGGGACGGCGGGCGCACGGAGGCGCTGGTCCGACTGGATCCCCGGGCTCGGCGTCCTTCGTGACTACCAGGCGGCCTGGCTCAAGAATGACATCACTGCGGGCGTCGTCCTGTCGGCCATGCTGGTGCCGGTCGGGATGGCGTATGCCGTGGCGTCGGGCGTCCCTGCCATCTACGGCCTCTATGCGACGATCATCCCGCTGCTGGTCTATGCATTGTTCGGGCCGAGCAAGATCCTGGTGCTGGGCCCGGACTCCTCGCTCGCTCCCGTCATCCTGGGGGTCGTGCTGCCCCTGTCCGCGGGCAATCCCGAGCGCGCCATCATCCTGGCAAGCGCCATGGCAGTGGTATCGGGCACGGTCTGCATCCTTGCCGGCATCTTCCGCCTTGGCTTCGTCACCGAGCTTCTCTCCAAGCCGATCCGCTACGGTTATATGAACGGCATCGCGCTCGCGGTCTTGATTAGCCAGCTGCCCAAGATCTTCGGTTTCTCGATTGAGGGTAACGGCCCCTTGCGCGACCTGTGGGCGATCGGCCAGGCAGTCCTCGGCGGCAAGGCCAATTGGGCGGCGGCGGCACTGGGCCTTGGCGTGTTGGCCGTCATTCTCGCCTTCAAGCGATTTACGCGATTCCCCGGAATCCTGCTGGCAGTTGTCGGCGCCACGGTCATCGCCGGCTGGTACAAGCTCGGCGATACCGCGGGCGTCAAGGTACTCGGGCCCGTCCCGCAGGGCCTGCCCGCACTGAGTATCCCCTGGCTACTGCCGAGCGATGTCGTGTCCATCCTAATCGGCGGCGTCGCCGTCGCGATCGTCGCCTTCGCCGACACCAGCGTCCTGTCGCGGACCTACGCGGCGCGCTCCGACAGCCGGGTGGACCCCAACCAGGAAATGGTCGGGCTCGGCGCAGCGAACCTTGCGGCCGGCCTATTCCAGGGCTTCCCGATCAGCAGCAGCTCGTCGCGTACCCCGGTCGCGGAAGCGTCTGGCGCCAAGACGCAGATGACCGGCGTGGTCGGCGCCCTGATCGTGGCGCTGCTGATCGTCGCGGCGCCGATGCTGTTCCAATATCTGCCCTATGCGGCGCTGGCCGGCGTGGTGATCGCAGCGGCAATCGGCCTGTTCGAGTTCGGCGACCTTGGCCGGATCTACCGGATCCAGCGCTGGGAATTCTGGCTGTCGGTGCTGTGCACGGTCGGCGTCGCGGTGTTCGGCGCCATTCCGGGCATTTGCTTCGCCATTGTCATCGCGGTCATCGAATTTTTGTGGGACGGATGGCGGCCGCACTATGCGATCCTCGGCGATCCGGAAGGGGTCGAGGGATATCACGACATTGCGCGTTACCCGGATGCGCGGCGGTTTCCCGGCCTGGTGCTGTTTCGCTGGGACGCGCCCCTGTTCTTCGCCAACGCCGAACTGTTCAACGATCGCATCTCCACCGCCATCGCGCAGTCGCCGACGCCGGTAAGGCGAATCGTGGTGTCGGCGGCGCCCATTACAAGCGTCGATGTCACGGCGGCGGATGCGCTGGCCGACCTCGCGCAAAAGCTGGGTGAGAAGGACATCGACCTTCGCTTTGCCGAGCTGAAGGATCCGGTGAAGGACAAGATGCGGCGGTTCGGACTGCTGGAGCTTTTCGGAGAGAATTGCTTCCACCCGACGATCGACGCGGCGGTGAAGTCCTATCTCGACCACGGCCAGAAAGGCGCCGTCCGTTAGCGACTCATTGTGGTCCTAAGGCCAAGTGCGATCCGGCGTGGCCGCACATCATTTCAGCCGCATCCACACGCCGCGAATGGAGATTAGGCCGAGTCCGGTTTTGTCCGAACCCCGTGGGCTAATGACCGGAATCGACCCATTGCGGACATAAGAACGCCGTCCACTGCCCACTGGAGGCGGCGGATGGGAACTCAAGGAAGTGGTGGCCGACAGCTAGGCGCTATCCCTCAAATGTTGTTCGATTTCGCTGATC
>Ga0207706_10000412_pt1 | contig 45835 bp, 40 predicted proteins | sample KBSC53metaG_FD_184318 | JGI IMG/M metagenome (GOLD analysis project Ga0207706, IMG submission 184318) | Corn rhizosphere microbial communities from Kellogg Biological Station, Michigan, USA - KBS C5-3 metaG (SPAdes) (version 2) | ecosystem: Host-associated > Plants > Roots > Rhizosphere > Soil ... | reverse complement strand
CAGGACGTGCGCGACGGCCAGCCTCGCCTCGTGATCCCCTGATCGATCCGTTGAGACCGCTGGCCTTCGTGAGTGGCCGCAGGGTCGGGGGGTCTCTCCAGAAAAACTTCGATACTCAGCGCGAGCGCCACCCGCAGCCACTCGTCGACGGTCTCGGTGCGGGCGGGCAGGAGACCTGCTGCAACCAAATCCGCGATGAACCAGAAATCATCGTACGGAAAAGGCCCCGCACCGGGTGCGGTGCGGGGCCTTTCCGTCGTCAGCGCGATGATCAGCCCGCGATCTTCCCGGCGAACTCCACCAGGCGCCGGGTCTGGTGGCGGATGGAGGCCTTCGCCTCTTCGCTGATCGGGCCGCCCGACGCGGTCACCGTGGTGCCGTACGGGTTGCCGCCCGAGGCGTAGATCACCGGGTCGGTGTAGCCCGGCGGCACCAGGATGCATCCCCAATGCATCAGCGTGGTGTACAGGCCCAGCAGGGTGCTCTCCTGGCCGCCGTGCGGGTTCTGCGCGCTGGTCATGGCGCTGGCCGCCTTGTTGGAGAGCTTGCCCGTGGCCCACAGCGGCCCCAACTGGTCGATGAACGCGCGCAGCTGGCTGGCCGACACGCCGAAGCGGGTGGGCGCGCTGAACAGGTAGGCGTTCGCCCACTCCATGTCGTCCAGCGTGGCCACCGGCACCTGGGCGGTGGCCTCGGCGTGCGCGCGCCACGCGTCCTGCCCGTTCACCACGCCCTCGGGCGCCGTCTCGCGCACCTTGCGCAGCCGCACCTCGGCGCCCGCCTCCCGCGCCGCCTGCGCCGCCACCTCGGCCATCTGGTGGTTGGTGCCGTAGGTGCTGTAGTAGATCACCGCCAGCCGCACGTCCGCCATCCCCGCCTCCCCCGAAAGTCGTTGAAACGAACACCGGCGCGCGCGGCACCGTCGATCGGTGGCGCAGCGCTCCCAACCGGCCGCACGCGCCGTCGCACGCCCCGTGCCCGGCGGGGCGCAGAGGGGCGCGTGGGAAGCAGGTACCCGCAACGGACGCGGCTCCGCCGGCGGCAGGTCACACTCGGCCGCGGGGAACACCGGCCGCGCTCCGCCGGGAGCACGGCGGGACTACGGTCCGGCGCCGCTGGACGGCTTGTCGCCGCCCCGCGGCCGCTACTTCGCCGCGTCGCCCGGAGGCCCGGCGTCGTTCGCGCCTTCGTCGGCGGGGTCGATCAGGTGCTGGAAGAAACGGTGGCCGCTGCGCCCCGCGCGCACCGTGTCGGGTCCGCGCGCATAGGCGTTCCGCGAAAACATGCCGCGCCACCAGCGCCCCACCCCGGCCGTCCAGCGGGTGGGCGAATCGGCGGGCACCGCATGAGGAGAGGCCGCCGGGAAGGCGTCGGTGCCCGGAGAATGGAGTATCCCGGGGAATACGTCGTCGGAGGAAGGCGTCACGATCGGCTCGCTGGCTGTGGGTTGCCGCGCGGCCGCCCCGATGGGCGACCGGTCCATCTGTCCATACACCCGGTTCCGGGAACGGTCCATCGGCCGCTCCCCCGGGCGTTCCGCACCCTCCCGGCCCCGCGCCGGGCTACCGGCCGGAGTCCGGCTCCGCGCACCCGTGGGCCTCGCAGAGCTGCTCGAGGAGGCGGATCTGCCGCTGCTGCATGATCACCAGCTCGGCCCAGCCGCGTTCGCGCAGGTCGTCGAGCTTGTCGTGCAGCCCACGCAGCTCGATCTCGGACTTGAGGTTCACCTCGTAGTCGAGCGCCGCGTCGAGCCGGTCCTTGCTGCTGTGCCGGTTCTGCGACATCAGGATGACGGGCGCCTGCAGCGCCGCCACCATGGAAAGCACCAGGTTCAGGAGGATGAACGGAAAGGGATCGAAGGGGAGCCTGCCCCGCGCGAGCATCCACGAGTTCAGCCCCAGCCACCCCAGCAGGCACCCGATGAAGCCGAGCACGAACGGCCACGACCCGCCGAACGCGGCGATCCGGTCGGCCATGCGCTCGCCGAAGCGCCGCGTCCCGGTGAACTCCTGGTTGGTGTCGCGGGCCACCGGCACGCGCTGGAGCACGTGCTCGATCACCCGCTGCTCCCTGGCCGAAAGGGTGTCCCACTCCCTCCGGAGAACTCGCTTGGCCAGCTCCTGCGGCTCCACGGACATGGCGGCAACGCGGGTGCGGGGAGGGGAGACGCGCCACGCGCGCGTCGCCCGGACGGGATCAGGCCGGCGGCGCCACGCCCCGCCGGCCGCTCATCCGTGCCGCGGGAGGTGAACGGTGAAGGTAGTGCCGTGCGCTTCCGACGACTCCACGCCGATCCGCCCCTGGTGCGCGTGCACGATCCGCTCGGCGATGTAGAGCCCCAGGCCGAGGCTTCCCGACGGCCCGTCGGCGGCGGTGCTTCCCCGCGCGTCGCGGGCCTTCATCGGGTTGAAGATCCCGTCCAGCCGGCCGGACGGGATCGCGGGGCCGCGATTGTGGATCGCGATCGTGACCTCGCGGTCGTCGCCGCCCACCACCACCCGGACGGGGGTTCGCTCGGAGCCGTGCTCCACCGCGTTCCCCATCAGGTTGGCCAGGACCTGGCTGATCCGCGCGCAGTCCCATTCGCCCCATTGCTCGCCGCTCGCCTCGACCCGGGGCGGCCGGAGCGGGTGCGCCGCGGCGATCTCGTCGGCCACCTCGCGCGCCACCCTGGCCATGCTCATGGGCGCACGCGTGATCGGAATGCCTCCCCCCAGGCGGCTGCGGGTGAAGTCCAGCAGGTCGCCGACCATGGCGTGCATGCGGGTGGCGCTCCGCACGATCCGCGACACCAGCGTCAGCGAGGGCTCGGGCGGCGCCTGCGTGCCCAGGATGAACTTCGCGGAGGTGGCGATCGCCGACAGGGGCGTCCGCAGGTCGTGCCCCAGGATCGCGAGGAACATGTCCTTCGACTCGTCCAGGTCTTCCGTGTAGCGCGAGATCGACTCGGCCAGCGACTGGTCGATGGCCTCGTTGAAGCGGGTCAGGTCGTCGAGGTCGGCGGGCCCGAGCTCGCCCCGCGCCGCGGTCCACAGCCGGATCACGCTGGCGCGCAGGGCCCGGTACTCCGAGACCATCTGCTCGACGGTGAAGCCGCTTTCGGCGCGCCCGGCGCCGTGCTCCTCGGCGGCCGTCGGCGCGTCGGTTTCGTCCGGCGCGTTCCCCCTCGACTTCTCGGCCTGCGCGGCGGCGCCCTGCGGAGTGCGCAGGTCCGCGACGATCACCCCCAGCATCTCGCCGGCGTGGTCGCGCAGCGCCACGATGTCCATGGCGCCGCTGGCGGGCGTGCAGGTGCGCGCGAACGCCTCCCACTCGGCCAGGATCGGCTCGCGGTTGGCCGCGATGAAGTCGGCCAGCCGCACCGCCTCTCCCGTGGACGGAACCGGGGCGGCCGGGCGCTGCACCGCGCGTCCGCGGCCGTTGGCGGACGGGGCGGGTGCGTCCGCAAGGGCGGGGGCGGGCTGGAAGTGCGCCTCGATCAGTTCCAGGATGCGGTAGCCGGCGGCGCCGATCTTGTTCAGGTCGGCGGCCGGGCCGGCGTCGCCCCCCTCCTGCGCCTGCTCCGCCAGCATCTCGGCGTAGCCGATGATCTGGCCGAGCGGCGTGCGCAGGTCGTGGATCAGCGCCGCGGGGAGCGCGTGGCGTCCGGCTGCTTCGCGCGGCGAAAGCGGCGCGGTCATGGCGACTCCTTGTCCGTGGCGTCCGCCGGCCCGGCGGCGCCCCCCAGCAGCGCCTCGATCTTCCCCAGCAGGCGCGGCAGCTCGATCGGCTTGGTGTCGTAGTCGTCGCACCCGGCCTGCAGCGCCTTCTCGCGGTCGCCGGCCATGGCGTGCGCGGTGAGGGCGATCACGGGGACGTGGCGCGTGGCCGGCGCGGCCTTCAGGCGGCGCGTGGCCTCCCAGCCGTCGAGCACGGGAAGGCTCATGTCCATCAGCACCAGGTCGGGCGCGTGCGAGACGGCCATCTCCACCCCGCGCAGGCCGTCGACCGCCACCTCCACCCGGTAGCCCTTGCGCTCCAGCCGGCGCGAGAGCATGTCGCGGTTCATCTCGTTGTCTTCCACCAGCAGGATGGTACGCATGGCGTTGGCCGAGGCGCTCACGCGGCGGTCGCGCGCGCTTCGTCTCCCGGTAAGGGGGTGAGGGCGCGCGGCGCCCAGTCGTTCAGGCGGTCGCTCACCTGCCGCAGCAGCGTTTCGTGCGAGTCGCCCGCCTTCTGCAGGATGGTCTCCACGTAGCCGCTCAGCCGCCGGCGCTCCTCGGTGCTCAGGTCGCGCGCGGTGACCACCACGATCGGGATCGAGCGCCATTCCGGGTGGCGGCGCACCCGGTCGGCGAACTCGAAGCCGTCCATCTCGGGCATCATCAGGTCCAGCAGGATCAGGCGGGGGCGTTCGCGCTCCATGCTCTCCAGCGCCACGCGCCCGTTCTCGGCCTCGCTCACCCGCCACCCTTCCTTCTCCAGGATGTTGCGCGTCATGGCGCGCGTGGCGGGGTCGTCCTCCACCACCAGCACCGGGCAGGGGGGGTCGGCGCAGGTGTGCTTGCGCAGGATCTTGGAGAGCCGCAGCCGGTTCACCGGCTTGGTGGCGTAGTCGGCGGCACCCAGGGCGAAGCCGCGCTCGGGGTCGTCCACCATGGTGAGCATGATCACCGGTATCTCGCGCAGCGCGGCGTCGCCCTTCAGCTCGGCCAGCACGCTCCAGCCGTCCATCCCGGGCATCATCACGTCCAGGGTGATGGCCACGGGGGGGAGCTGCCGGGCCAGGCGCAGCCCCTCGTCGCCGCCGCGGGCGGCGCGCACGCGGAAGCCCTCCTTGCCCAGGAAGCGCCGCATCAGCTCGCGCTGCGCCGGGTCGTCGTCGATCACCAGCACGTACCCCGCGCCGCCGGCGGGGGGCTCGCCCTCGGCGCCGTCCTGGGCGTCGTGCCGGGCGGCCGCGTCGGGGGCGCCGGCCAGTGCCTCGGGGCGGACCTCGGCGACGGACGCGGGGAGGGTGATGGTGAAGACGCTCCCCTCGCCCGCTTCGCTGTTCAGCGTCACGTCACCGCCCATCATCTGGCAGAAGCGGCGGGTGAGGGCCAGCCCCAGCCCGGTGCCGCCGAACTTGCGCGTGGTGGAGGCGTCGGCCTGGGTGAAGTCCTGGAAGAGCTTCACGATCTGCTCGGCGCTCATCCCGATGCCGGTGTCGGCCACGCGCAGCACGATCCACTCGGCGCCGTCCATCATCCGGCGCCCGGCGTTCACGGTGATGGTGCCCCCGTGGGTGAACTTCACCGCGTTGGAAAGGAGGTTGAAGAGCGCCTGGCGCACCTTGGTCTGGTCGGCGCGCATCGCGCCCAGGTCGGGCGCCAGCTCCAGGCGCAGCGTGTCGGCGTTCTTCTCCACCAGCGGGCGGATGGTGGCCGCCACCTCGCCGATCAGCTCGCCCACCTCGAAGCGCTCCAGGAACAGCTCCATCTTCCCCGCCTCGATCTTGGACAGGTCCAGGATGTCGTTGATCAGCGCCAGCAGGTGGCGGCCGGCGGCGTGGATGCGCTCCAGGTCGGCGGCGAACCCGTCCAGCGCCCGCTCGGCGGCCTCTTCCTGCAGCATCTCGGAGTAGCCCAGGATGGCGTTGAGCGGGGTGCGCAGCTCGTGGCTCATGTTGGCCAGGAACAGGCTCTTGGTGCGGTTGGCGTTCTCCGACGCCTGGCGCGCGCGGGCCGCCTCCTCCTCGGCGTGGCGCCGCTCGGTCACGTCCTCCATGGCCAGCACCAGCAGCTCGCCGTGGCGGCCCGCCTTGAGCTTGCGGGCGTTCAGCAGCATCACCCTCGAACCGATCGAGGGGAAGTCGTGCTCCAGCTCGAAGTCGTTGAACGCCGAGCTGCGGGGGACGATGTCCTCGAGCAGGGTGCGCAGGTCGGGGATGTCCCACTGCCCGTTGCCCAGCTCGTAGATCAGGCGGTTCTCGGTCTCGCGGGGCGAGACCTGGAAGGTCTGGTAGAAGGCGCGGTTGGCGCTGCGCACGCGCAGCGCGGTGTCGAGCATCAGCAGCGGCTCGCGCACCGTGTTCACGATGTCCTGAGCGTAGGTCTCCAGGTCGTCCACCCGTTTGTTTCGCGGCTTCATGCGTCTCCACGCGCGCGGGGAATCCAGACGCGGAAGGTGCTCCCGCGCCCGGGCTCGCTCTCCAGCTCCACCTCGCCCCCCAGCAGCCGGCTGAACTCCCGCGCCGCCGCCAGCCCGATCCCCATCCCCCCGAAGGAGCGGGTCGCGGCGCTCTCCACCTGCCAGAAGCGGTCGAAGACGCGCGACTGGTGCTCGGGCGCGATCCCGATCCCGGTGTCGCGCACCTCGAACACCACGTGCTCCGCCTCTTCGCGCACCACCAGGCGAATCTCGCCGCGCACGGTGTACTTCACCGCGTTGCCGCACAGGTTGATCAGCACCTGGCGGAGCTTTCCGGCGTCCGTCTCCAGCTCCACCGGGTGGCCGGGGACCTCCAGGACGAAGCCCAGCGATTTGGCCTCGGCCGCGGGCTCCACCAGCTCCTGGGCGGCCCGCGCCACCTCGCGCGCGTCCACCCGCTCGGTCCGCACCGACTGGCGCCCCTCGTCGCGCATGGCGAAGGCCAGGATCTCGTCGATCATGGCGGCCAGGTGCCAGCCCCCCGCCTTGATGCGCTCCAGCTTGCGCAGCTGCGCGGCGTTCAGGGGCCCGTCCAGGTGGATGATGTCGGCGTAGCCCAGCATCCCGTTGAGCGGGGTGCGGAACTCGTGCGACAGGGTGGCCAGGAAGGTCCCCTTGGCCAGGTTGGCCGCGTCGGCGGCGGCCCTGGCCTCGCGCAGCTCGGCCTCCACCCGCTTCTGGGCGGTGATGTCGAAGCAGGCGACCACGGCGCCGTCGACGCCGTCGACGCTTTCGTCGGGTAACCGGTACGGGTTGATGCGCACGATGAACCAGGTCCCGTCGTCGCTCTCCACCTCGCGCTCGCGGCGTTCACGCGAGGCCAGCACCTGCCGCGCGTCGTCCACCAGCTCCGGATAGCGCAGGCGGTGGGTGATGTGCGCCAGGGGGCGGCCCACGTCGGCGGGGGCGAAGTTGAAGAGCGCGGCGGCCGAGGGGGTGAAGCGGCGCACGCGCAGCTCGCGGTCGAGGAAGATGGTGCCGATCTCGGTCGACTCGATCAGGTTCTGCAGGTCGGCGTTGGTGCGCTTCACCTCCTCGATGGTGTTCTGGTGCTCCTGGTTGATGGTGATCAGCTCCTCGTTGATCGACTGGATCTCCTCGCGGCTGGTCTCCAGCTCCTCGCCCGCGGCCTTCTGCTCCTCGTTGACCGAGCGCAGCTCCTCGTTGGCCGCCTGCAGCTCTTCCACCGTGTGGTCGCGCGCCTCGCCGGCGTGCTCCAGCTGCTCGCGCGCCCGGCGCAGCTCGCGCTGCAGCGCGGCCACCGCGCCGGCGCCGTCGGCGCCGTCGGCGCCGGGCTCCGCGGGCCCGGCCCGTGGCGCGGCCTCGTCTTCCAGCACCACCAGGGCGAACCGCTCGGCCGGGCCGGGTCCCGTGGGGGGGTGCACCCGCAGCCGCACGGGGGCTTCGCCGTCGCCGTCGGCCACCAGGCGGCTGGTGGGAAGGCCCTTGTGGAAGGCCTGGAAGAGCGCCGCGCGCAGCTCCATGCGCAGCTCGCCGCGCGTCAGGGCGATCAGGTCGTGGCTGGGCTCGCCCGGGCCCAGGCGCAGGAAGCGCCCGGCTCCGCCGGAGAGGTGCACCACCTGGAGCCGGTCGTTCACCACCAGGCTGGGCGGCGCGTATTCCTCCAGCATGCGCAGGTGCAGCGGGCCGTAGGCGAACCCGTCGCGGCGCGGCCCCTCGCCGTCGCCGGCGGGCGCGGGGCGCGCCGGCGGGTCGGCGGCCGAGAGGCGGGGCGGCACCCGCTGCGGCGCGGCGTTCCTGCGGTACAGCCGCTCCCGCCCCGCCGCGGGGACGAACGCCCCGCTCTCGCCGGCCGACTCCGAGGCGCCCAGGAAGAGGAGCCCGCCCGCCCGCAGCGCGTAGTGGAAGGTCTCCACCACCCGCTCCTGCGCCTCGGGCTGCAGGTAGATGAGCAGGTTGCGGCAGCTGACCAGGTCCAGCCGCGAGAACGGGGGGTCGTGCAGCACGTTGTGCACGGCGAAGAGAACGCCCTCGCGCAACGGCTTTCCCACCCGGAACCCGCCCGGCTCGCGCGTGAAGAAGCGGCGGAGGCGCTCGGGCGAGATCCCCGCCACCGCCGCGGGGGGATACAGCGCCTCGCGCCCCCACGCGTACCCCTTGGCGTCGATGTCGGTGGCGAAGATCTGGATCTGCGGCGGGCTTTCGAGGGTGGCGGCGTGCTCGCGCAGCAGGATGGCGATCGAGTAGGCCTCCTCGCCGGTGGCGCACCCCACCACCCACACGCGCACCGCGTCCGCCGGCCCCTTCCCCGCGAAGAGGGCGGGCACCGCCTCGGCCAGCGCCGCGAACGCCTCGGGGTCGCGGAAGAAGCCGCTGACCGAGATCAGCAGGTCGCGCACGAGCGCCTCGGGCTCGGCCGCGCTCGCGCGCAGCAGGGGAAGGTACTCCTCCAGCGTGGCCACGCCGTTGAAGCGCAGCCGCCGGTCCAGGCGGCGCAGCACGGTGGCGCGCTTGTACAGGCTGAAGTCGTGCCCCGAGCGGGCGCGCAGGGTGGCGAAGACCTGGTCCAGCAGCGCCTCGGTGTCGGCCGGCGGCGCGCCCTCGGCGAGCGCCGAGGGCGCCTCGCGCAGGCGGACCAGCTCGGCGGGGATGCGCTCCGCGGCGAGCACCAGGTCCACGAACCCGGTGGCGATGGCGCTGGCGGGCATCCCGTCGTATTCGGCCTCGGCGGGCTCCTGCGCCACGGTGATCCCGCCGCGCTCCTTGATGGCGCGGACCCCCGCGGCGCCGTCGGCGCCGGTCCCCGAGAGCACCACGCCCACGGCGTCGGCGCCGTACGCGCCGGCCAGGGAGCGGAAGAACAGGTCCACCGGCGTGTGCAGCCCCGCGCCGCGCTCGTGCACGCGGAGCACCCGGCCGTCCATCGCCAGGTCCCGCCCCGGCGGGATCACGTAGACGTGGTCGGCCTCCACTTCGGCGGGGAGGGTGACCTGGGTGACGGCAAGCGGGGTGCGGTCCTGCAGGAGCGCGGCGATGCGGCTCTCGCGGTCGGGGTCCAGGTGCATGATCACCACCCAGGCCATCCCGCTGCCGGGGGGGACGGCCTCGAAGAAGCGCTGCAGCGCCTTCAGCCCCCCCGCCGACGCCCCGATCCCCACCACCGCGCGCGGGGCGCGCGGCGCGGGCTGCGTTGCCCGGGCCGGCTCGGGCTCGCCCTGGCCCGCGGAGGCGCGGGCCAGGGCGCGTTTTCCCGGGTTGCGGGGTGGAGAGGGCATCGCGGCGCCTATCGGGTGGGAGGCGCCAGGTTGCCGCACGCCACCACCGTCCCCGGGTTGCCGCTGGATGCCTGCACGCTGACGAAGTACGGGCCGTCGGCGGGCGTGGCGACCGGGAGCGTGGCCGACGCCGTGGCGCGTCCGTCGCCCCCCACCCGCAGCGGCGCGTAGGCCGCGGCGGCGCCCAGCGGCCCCTGGTCGGCGCCACACTGCCCCCGGCGCACCTGCCAGGGGTGCAGGCCGCCCGCCGTGGCGTTCGCCAGCGCCAGCGTGACCGTGGTGCGGCCGTCGGGGGCCGGCGCCATGGTGGCCTCGCCGCTCATCTGCACCGCCCCCGCCAGGCTGTGCGGGCTGGCCAGCGTGGCGTGCCAGCGGGTGTTCAGGTTGGCGTCGCCGGCGCTCACCTCCACCTGGGGCTTGCGGTCGAACGCGTGGCACGCCGCCAGGGAAAAGGCGGCGAGCACGAGGGCGCGGCTGCGGCGTCTGGACACGGTTCCCATCCTCGGTGTGCCGGTGGCCCCCTCTCACCCCCCCGGCGGACGGGTGCCGCCGGGCATGTTCGGGCAGGGGTTGTTGACCAAGTGGTTAATTCAAGTTATGCTATATTATACAAATGGTCAACAACCAGGCGCCGGCGACCCGCGAGACGGGCCGGCGTCGTTGCATCGGGTCAACCGGGACGGAGCGGACCGATGGCGTGGAAGCGGGCACCCCAGGACGTGCGGCGCGAGCAGATCCTGCAGGCCGCCTTCGAGGTGGCGTCACGCGAGGGGATCGGGGGGCTGACGATCCGGGCGGTGGCCGCCCAGGCGGAGCTGAGCCACGCGCTGGTGGTGCACTATTTCGAGCGCAAGGAGCGGCTGGTGCACGCGCTGCTGGAGTGGCTCATCGCGACCACGTCGGTGCTGCACGTCTCCGACGACGTGGCCCGCTTCCCCCGCGCGCTGGACCGGCTGCACGCGCTGCTGGAGCAGGAGATGGCGCGCCTGGGCCACCAGCCGCGGCACACCCGGCTCTTCTTCGAGTTCTGGGCGCTGGGCGCGCGGCACGAAGAGATCCGGGTGCGCATCGGCGCGGAGCTGGAGCGCTACCGCGCTGCGTTCCGCGCGATCATGCAGGAGCTGCTGCTGGCCGAGCCCGCCACCTTTCCGGGCGCCACCGCCGACGGGATGGCCGCGGTGGCCGTGAGCTGGATCCACGGGTGCGCGGTGCAGGCCATGGTCGACCCCGCGCGCTTCGACACCGACGAGTTCCTGGCCGCGGTGCGCGGGATGATCGGACGGCTGGCCTGAGTGGAGGCCGCGTCACCCAGGCCGGAGAGGAGCGGCCGCCCGCTGGCCGTTCGGCGCCCGGCCGCTCTCGAAAGGAGGCCCACCGGATGTCCACGAACCATGCGCCGGAGGCCGCGTCCGGGGACGGGGCCTTCCTGGCCCGGGCCAGCCGGCGCCTGGCCGAGGCGGTGGACTACGAGCAGACGCTGCGGACCGTGGCCGCGCTGGCGCTCCCCCGCCCGGGCGACTGGTCGATCGTGGACCTGGCCGAGCCCGACGGCTCGATGCGCCGCCTGGCGGTGGTGCACCCCGACCCCGCCAAGCAGGCGCTGGCGCGCCGGCTGGAGACGGACTGGCCCCCGGAGCGCGACGATCCGCTGGGGGTGCCGGTGGTGGTGCGCACGCGCGCGACCCGGGTCACGGACCCCGTCACCGCAGGCTTCCTGGCGGCCGCGGCCCGCGGCCCCGGGCAGCTGGACACCCTCCGGCGGCTCGGCATCGCCTCGGTGGTCACCGTGCCGCTGCTGGCGCGCGAGCAGGTGCTGGGCGCCGTCACCTTCGTGAGCGGCCAGGCCGGGCGCGGGCAGACGGACCGGGCGCTGGCCGAGGACCTGGCCGCCCGGTGCGCGCTGGCGATCGCCCACATGCGGGTGGTGGAGGAGCTGAAGAAGAGCGTGCTCCTGCGCGACCAGGTGCTGGGCTACGTGACGCACGACCTGAAGAACCCGCTGGGGGCCATCGTGCTGGTGGCGTCGCACCTCCTGGCCCAGGCCCGCGACCCCCGCGGGCGGCTCGCCGCGGGGGAGCAGGCCGGGGCGGCGGAGCGGATCCTGGCGGCCACCGTGCACATGCAGCGGCTGATCGGCGACCTGCTCGAGGTGGCGCAGATCGGGGCGGGGGGCGTGAGCATCCACCCGCGGCAGGTGGAGCCGGCCGCGCTGATCGAGGACGTCCGCTTCGCCTACGCGCCGGGGCTGGCCGCGCAGTCGCTGCGGCTGGAGGCCCACCTGCACGACGAGCTGCCGCCCCTGCGGGCCGACCCCGGCCGGCTGCGGCAGGTGTTCGAGAACCTGCTGGAGAACGCGGCGAAGTTCACCCCCGCGGGCGGCGTGATCACGCTCGCGGCCGCCCGGCTCGACGGGTCGGTGCTCTTCTCGGTCGCCGACACCGGGGCCGGCGTCCCCCGCGACGAGATACCGCGCCTGTTCGACCGCTTCTGGCAGGCGCGGCGGCAGGGGATGGGGAGCACGGGGCTGGGGCTGGCGATCTGCAAGGGGATCGTGGAGGCGCACGGCGGCGCGATCTGGGCCGAAAGCACGCTGGGCCGGGGGAGCACCTTCTACTTCCGCGTTCCCGCCCCCTGACGCCCGCGGCATCCGCGCCCGGGCACCGGGAAAGGATCTTCGGGCCTTCGCGCGGCTGGGCGACCGCCTTGCCGGGGGCGCCGAGGGAACCGGGCCGGGGGCCGGCCACCGGCCGCGAGCTCGCCGTCGCCGTGGGCGGCCGCCCGCCGATGGCGAGCGAGCGGGGACAGGGCTCCACCTTCACCATCACCTTCTCGCGCGGCCGGGGCCGAGGCACATGGAAGCGACCATCCTGCTCGTCGAGGACAACGAGGACAACCAGGAGATCTACCGGATCATCCTGGCGCACCACGGATACACCGTGCTGCAGGCCTGGGACGGCGAGTGCGGGGTGAGGATGGCCCGGGACCACGCCCCCGACCTGATCCTGATGGACCTGACCATGCCGAGGATGGACGGGCTCGAGGCCACGCGGCTGCTCAAGGCCGACCCTGCCACCGCCGCCATCCCCGTGGTCGCCCTCACCGCCTGCACGCAGCGCGAAGACATGGCGGCGGCGGCGGAGGCGGGGTGCGAGGCGTACCTGACCAAGCCCGTGGAACCCCGGCGCGTGGCGGCCGAGGTGCGGCGCATCCTGGCGAACGGCTGCACCCACACATGAACCGCGGCAGCGCCGCGGAATGGAGCCCTGCGATGTTCTCCGACTTCGAGTTCAACGACGATGGCCGCCGCGTGCGGTGTTCGCGCGGCGTGCGAAACCCGTCCGCCGTGCACCTGGCCGACGACCGGTGGTGGTACCTCACCCTCGCCGGCGCGCCGCCCGTGCGCCTGCTGCGGGTGACCCCCGGCGAAACGCGCGTCGAGGTGTGGGAGAGCGCGCTCCGCCACCTGGACGCGCTGGAGTCGCGCCGGGCGCCGCGTCCTCTCCCCGGCGCGCCGGGGGCGGCCCCGGGCGAGGGCGATGGGCGGGCGGTTCCGGACCCCGGTGCCGTCCTCACCTGACCGTACCCGCTGCCCCCCGCGAGGGCAGCCGCCAGCACGCCGCCGCGCCGGGTCGCCCCCGGCCGGAGCGCAATCGGGGGCCGCGATGGACCCGGGTGCCGCTTGAGCGCACACCCGCAGGGAGCCACCGCAGCCGATGCCGTTCCGTTCCGCCGCACCATCGCCCTACCGCGCCTTCTCCCGACTCGTCCGCCCCGCTCCCGACGCGGGCGACCTCTCGGCCGGCCCCCTGCGCGGCGAGCTGCTGGGCGCCGAGGCGCTGGCCGACCGCGCCCGCGCCGCCGCGCGTGCGCAGCGGCTGGGCGTTCCCGGCCAGGGAGGGCGCGGCACGCCGCTCCTGTCCCGGCTCGCGGGCACCCGACTGATCCTGCGCGACGCGCACGCGCGGCTGGAAGCCGAGGCCGGCGCCGGCGCCGACGTGGGGCCCGCGGGCGAATGGCTGCTGGACAACTTCCACGTGGTGCGCGAGCACGTGCGCGAGGTGCGCGAGAGCCTCCCCGCCGGCTACTACCGCGAGCTTCCCGAGCTGGCGGCGGGCCGGCTGGGGGGGTATCCCCGCGTGTACGAGCTGGCCACCACGCTGATCTCGCACACCGAGGGGCGCGTGGACGTCGAGAACGCCGGGCGGTTCGTGGCGGCGTTCCAGGAGGTGGCGCCGCTCACCCTGGGCGAGCTGTGGGCCGTGCCGGCCATGCTGCGGCTGGGGCTGCTCGAGAGCGTGCGGCGGATGGCGCTGCGCACCGTGCAGCGGCTGGACGAGGGGGCGGCCGCCGACGCGTGGGCCGCCCGCATCGACGCCGCGGCCGCCGCGGGCGAGCGGGCGCTGGCGGGCGAGCTGCGGGCGCTCGCCGACATGCACCCGCCGCTCCCGCCCCTCTTCGTCTCCCGGCTGCTGCACCAGGTGCGGCTGGGGCGCGGCGGGCTCCCGGGGGTGGAGGGGTGGCTCGCCGCGCGCGGGGTGTCGGCCGAGCGCGCCGCCGCCCAGGCCACGCAGCACGTGGCGCTCACGCAGGTGATGATGGCCAACAGCATCACCTCGCTGCGCGGCATCGGCCAGGTGGACTGGCGCGCCTTCGTGGAGTCGCACAGCGCGGTCGAGGCGGTGCTCCGCGGCGACCCCGCGGGCGTCTACGCGCGGATGACCTTCGCCACGCGCGACCGCTACCGGCACGCGGTGGAGCGCATCGCGAAGGGCGCCGGGCGCGGCGAGGGCGAGGTGGCGCGCGCCGCCGTGGCGCTGGCCGCGGGCGCGGGCGCGGCGGCGCCGGGCGAGGCCGACGCGCGGCGCGGCCACGTGGGGTGGTGGCTGGTGGACGGCGGGCGCGGCGAGCTGGAGCGCGCGCAGGGGTATCGCCCCACCCCGGGCGAGCGCGTGCACCGCCGGGTGCTCCGGCACCCGGACGCGGTCTTCGTCGGCGGGATCGGGGTGGGGACGGCGGCGGCGCTCGCGGCGGTGCTCTGGCTGGCGGGTGCGCGGGCGTGGGCCTCCCTCCCCGTCACCCTCGGCGTGGTCCTGGTCGCCCTGGCGCTGGCCAACGACATCGCGGTGGGGGTGGTGAACCAGCTGGTGGCCGCCTTCCTCCCCCCGCGCCTCCTCCCCCGGCTGGACCTGTACGAGCACGGCGGGATCCCGCCGGAGCTGCGCACCGCCGTCGTCGTCCCCACGCTCTTCGACTCGGTGGACGGGGTGCGCGAGGCGCTGGAGCACCTGGAGGTGCAGTACCTGGCCAACCGCCAGCCGAACCTGCACTTCGCCCTGCTGGGCGACTTCACCGACGCGGCCGCCCAGACGCTGCCGGACGACGCCGCGATCCAGGCCGCCGCGCGCGACGGGGTGCGCGCCCTGAACGCGCGGTACGCCGGCGGCGCCGGCGACGCCTTCTACCTCTTCCTCCGCCCGCGGCGCTGGAACCCGCGCGAGGGCGCGTGGATGGCGTGGGAGCGCAAGCGCGGCAAGCTGGCCGAGTTCAACCGCTTCGTGCGCGGCGGGGGCGAGGGTGCCTTCTCCACCGTGGTGGGCGAGGTGGCGGCGCTGCGCGGCGTCCGCTACGTGATCACCCTCGACGCCGACACCGTCCTCCCCCCGGGCACCGCCGCGCGGCTGGTGGGCGCGATCGCGCATCCGCTCAACCGCGCCGGGTACGACGCCGGCGCGGCCCGGGTGACGCGCGGCTACGGCATCCTGCAGCCGCGCGTCGGCGTCTCGCTCCCCAGCGCCCACGCCTCGCGCTTCGCCGCCATCCACTCCGGCCACCCGGGGGTGGACCCCTACACCACCGCCGTCTCCGACGTCTACCAGGACCTGTACGGCGAGGGAAGCTTCACGGGGAAGGGGATCTACGACGTGGAGGCCTTCGAGCGGGCCACCCACGGGCGGTTTCCCGAGGACACGCTCCTTTCCCACGACCTGATCGAGGGGAGCTACGCCCGCGCCGGGCTGGCGACGGACCTGGAGGTCTACGACGACTACCCCGCGCGCTACCTGACCCACGCGCGCCGCCGGCACCGCTGGATCCGCGGCGACTGGCAGCTCCTGTGCTGGCTGGGGCGCCGCGTCCCGGGGCCCGGCGGAACCGAGCCCAACCGGCTGTCGCTGCTCTCGCGCTGGAAGATCCTGGACAACCTGCGCCGCAGCACGGTCGAGATCGCCCAGCTCGCCTTCCTGGCCGCGGGGTGGCTGTTCCTTCCCGGCTCGCCGCTGCGCTGGACGGTGCTGGGCGTGCTCGCCATCGCCGCGCCCTGGATCGTCTCCCTCCTCCTGGCCGTCCTCCGCCCCCCGCGCGCCCGCTCGTGGCGCCCCTACTACGCCGCGGTGGGGAGGGATGCCGCCACCAGCGCGCGGCAGGTGGGGCTGGCGCTGGCCTTCCTCCCGCACCAGGCCTGGCTCTCGGCCGACGCCATCGCCCGCACGCTCTGGCGCCTCCTGGTCACCCGCCGCCACCTGCTGCAGTGGCAGACCGCCTCCGTCGCGGAGCGCACGGTGTCGGGCTCGCCGCGCGCCGCGTGGAGGACGATGGGGCCGGCGGTGGCGCTGGCGGCGGGGATCGGGGCGCTCGCCCTGGCGGCGCGGAGCGGCGGCACCCCGCTGCCGCCGCTCCTGGCCGCGGTCCTCCCCCTGGCGCTGCTCTGGGCCGTCTCGCCGCCGATCGCCCACGCGCTGGGGAAGCCGCCCGGGCGGCGCCGCGACCGCCTTCCCGCGGCCGCCCGCGCGCAGGCGCTGCGGTACGCGCTCCTGCACTGGCGCTACTTCGACCGCTTCGTCACGGCCGAGACGCACGGGCTGGTGCCCGACAACTTCCAGGAAGACCCGCGCCCCGTGGTGGCGATGCGCACCTCGCCCACCAACCTGGGGCTCCAGCTCCTGGCCACGGCCAGCGCCTGCGACCTGGGGTTCATCACCCCGGCGGGGATGGCGGGCCGGCTGGAGGCGGCCTTCCGCGCGCTGGAGCGGATGCGCCGCTTCCGCGGCCACTTCTACAACTGGTACGACCTGAACGACCTTGCCGTGCTGGAGCCGGCGTACGTCTCCACCGTGGACAGCGGCAACCTGGCGGGGCACCTCATCGCCCTGCGCCAGGCGTGCCTCGAGGCCGCCGACCGCGCCGTGGACGGCGGCCGCGCGGCGCGCGCGCTGGCGGCGGCGCTCTCGCTGGCCTCGCGGCGCCTGGGCGAGCTGGGCACCTCGCCCGCGGTGCTGGGCGACGCGGCCGCGCGCGCGGCCGTGGCCCGGGCGGCGGAGCGGGTGCGCGCCGCGCGGGCGCTGCTCGACGGGGGCGCTGCCGCCGGTCCCGCGCCCGCCTCGCTCCCCGCCGCGGGCGACCTCCTCCGCGCGGCGCTCGAAGGGCTGCGCTCGGCCGGCCTGGCGCCCGACGGCTCCGCGCCGGCGGCGGAGTGGATCGCCTGGAGCGCGCGCCGCATCGACGAGCACGCGGCGATGGAGGCGGAGATGGGCGGCGGAGAAGCATCGTCCGCCGGCTCGGGGGAAGCGCCGTCTCCCACCCTCCGCCGCCTCGCGGAGCGCGGCACGGCCGCCTCGGAGCTGGTGGCGCGGCTGGAGGCGATCGCTTCGCGGGCGTACCGGTACGCGATGGAGATGGACTTCCGCTTCCTCTTCGACCTCGAGCGGAAGCTGTTCTCCATCGGCTACCAGGTGGCCGGCCACGCGCTCGATCCGTCGACCTACGACCTGCTGGCCTCCGAGGCGAGGCTGGCCTCCTTCGTGGCCATCGCCCGCGGCGACGTGCCCGCCGACCACTGGTTCCACCTGGGGCGCACCCTCACCCACGCCTCTGGCCACACCGCCCCGGTGTCGTGGAGCGGCAGCATGTTCGAGTACCTGATGCCCGCGCTGGTCATGCGCTCGCTCCCCGCCACCCTGCTGGACCAGAGCGGCCGGGGCGCGCTCCGCCGCCAGCAGGCGTACGGGGCCGCGCACGGCGTTCCCTGGGGGGTCAGCGAGAGCGCGTACAACCTCCGCGACCGCCACCTGACCTACCAGTACCGCGCCTTCGGCGTTCCCGACCTGGCGCTGAAACGCGGGCTGGGGCGGGACCTGGTGGTGGCGCCGTACGCCTCGGCGCTGGCGGCGCTGCTGGAGCCGCAGCGCGCGCTGGCCAACCTGGGCGTGCTGGAGAAGATGGGCGCGCTGGGGCCGTACGGCTTCCGCGACGCGCTCGACTTCACCCGCCCCGACCCGGGCGCGCGCTTCGCCCTGGTGCACAACTACATGGCGCACCACGTGGGGATGACGCTGGCGGCCCTCGACAACGTGCTGGAGGGAGGCGCGTGGCAGCGGCGCTTCCACGCCGACCCGCTGGTGCGCGCCGCCGAGCTGCTGCTGTACGAGCGCATCCCGCGGCGGCTGGCGCTGCAGGAGCCGCAGGAGGCGCGGCCCGGCGAGGCGCTTCCCGACCCCGAGCTCGAGCGCCCCGCCGTGCGCGAGATCCACTCGGCCGACACCCCCCAGCCGCACGTGGCGCTCCTGGGGCGGCTGCCGTACACGCTGATGGTGAGCCACTGCGGTTCCGGATACAGCCGGTACGGCGAGCTGGCCGTCACCCGCTGGCGCGCCGACGGCACCACCGACCACACGGGGCAGTTCTGCTACCTGAAGGACGTGGAGGCGGGGCGCGCCTGGTCGGCCGCGCACCAGCCCGTGTGCGCCCCGGCCGACGTGTACCACGCGCTCCTGGCCACCGACCGCGTCACCTTCCACCGCGCCGACGGCGAGGTGGAGACGCGCACCGAGATCACCGTGGTCCCCGGCGACCACGCCGAGGTGCGGCGCGTGACGGTGACCAACACCGGCCACCGCGCGCGCGAGGTGGAGCTGACCAGCTACGGCGAGATCGTCCTGGGCCCCGCCGACGCCGACCGCGTGCACGCGGCCTTCGCCAGCCTGTTCGTGGAGACCGAGTACCACCCGTGGTGCACCGCCGTCACCGCCACCCGCCGGCCGCGCTCGTCGGGCGAGGCGCCGCTCTGGTGCGTGCACGTGGTGGACGCCGGGCCGTACCGCGTGGGCGAGGTGAGCTGCGAGACCGACCGGGCGCGCTTCCTGGGCCGGGGCCGCTCCACCCGCGCGCCGCTGGCGCTGGAGGCGGACGGCCCGCTGTCGGGGACCACGGGAGCCGTGCTGGACCCCGTGTTCGCGCTGCGCACGCGGCTGCGCCTGGAGCCCGGCCAGTCGGCGTCGGCCGCCTTCACCACGCTGGTGGCCGAATCGCGCGCGCAGGCCCTCGAACTGGCCGGGCGCTACCACGACAGCCACGCCGCCCAGCGCGCGCTGGACCTGGCGTGGACCAGCACCCAGGTGGAGCTGCGCGAGCTGGGGGTGACGCCGGCCGAGGCCGCCGTCTTCCAGGAGCTGGCCGGCCACCTCTTCTACGCCACCCCCGAGCTGCGCGCGCCCGCGGCCGAGCTGCTGGCCAACCGCGGCTCGCAGCCCCTGCTCTGGGCCGGCGGCGTCTCGGGCGACCGGCCGATCGTGCTGGCCGCCATCGCCACCGCCGAGGGGCTGCCCACGCTGCGCCAGCTCTTCGCGGCGCACCACTACTGGCGCCGCCGCGGGATGGGGGTGGACCTGGTGGTGGTCGACGAGCCGGGCGCCGGCTACCTGCAGCCGCTCTCCGACGCGATCGCCGAGGCGCTCGCCACCTCGAGCGACGCGGGGGTGCGCGACCAGCCCGGCGGCGTGTTCGTCCACCGGCGCGGCCTCCTTCCGGCCGACCAGCTGCGGATGCTGCGCGCCACCGCCCGGCTGCACCTGGAGTGCGACGGCCGTTCGCTGGGCCGCATCCTGGCCGCGCGCCTGGCCCCGGGCGAGTTCGTGGGCGAGGGCGAGCCCGATCCCGTGGTGGTGCGGGCGCCCGAGCGGCGCGTGATGCCCGCGCCCCCGCTCCGGCGCGCGCGCGCCGACGGCTCGGCGCCTCCGCCTCTTCCCCCCGGCCCCGCGCCGCCGGCGCGGCGGGCGACGGACGGTGCCGGGCCGGAGGCCGGCGGGGACGGGGGGGCGGATCCCGCCGCGGCGCTGCGCTTCGACAACGGCTTCGGGGGGGTGACCGCCGCGGGCGACTACGAGGTGCGCGTGCGCGGCGGCCGCCTTCCGCCGGCGCCGTGGGCGAACGTGGTGGCCAACCCCCGCGGCGGGTTCCTGGTCACCGAGCGGGGCGGCGGCTGCGCCTGGGCCGGGAACAGCTACTTCTACCGCCTCACCCCGTGGCACAACGACCCGGTGAGCGACCCACCGGGCGAGGTGCTGTACCTGCGCGACGAGGAGAGCGGCGAGCTCTGGAGCGCCACCCCCGCGACGGTCCGCCGCGACGGCGCGTACGTCGTCCGCCACGGCGCCGGGTGGAGCTCGTTCTCGCACGAGCACGCCGGCATCGCGACGGAGCTGACGCTGGCGATGGCGGGCGACGATCCGGTGAAGATCTCCATCCTCCGCGTCGCCAACCGGGGCGCCACGCCGCGCCGCGTCTCGGTGACCGCGTACGTGGAGTGGACGCTGGGCGTGCTGCGCGAGCACACCCAGCACCAGGTGCGCACCGAGATCGACCCGGCGCGCGGCGCGGTGTTCGCGCGCAACTTCTTCGACCCCCAGTTCGCGGAACAGGTGGCGTTCTGCGCGCTCGGCGAGCCGCTGGCGGGGCACACCGGCGACCGGCGCGAGTTCATCGGCCGCAACGGCACCCTCGCCGCCCCCGCCGGGCTGCGGGGCGAGCCGCTGGGCGGCCGCCACGGCGCCGGGCTGGACCCGTGCGCCGCGCTGCAATGCGTGCTGGAGCTGGCCCCCGGCGATGCCCGCGAGGTGGTGTTCCTGCTCGGTGCCGCGGAAGGGGAGGACGAGGCGCGGCGGATGGTGGACGCGTACCGCGAGCCGGGGCGCGCCCGGGCCGCGGCGGCGCGGAGCGTGGACGGATGGGCGCGGCGGCTCTCGGCGGTCACCGTCCGCACCCCCGAGCCGGCGTTCGACGCGATGCTGAACCGCTGGACGCTGTACCAGGCGCTGGCCTGCCGCATGTGGGCGCGCTCGGCGCTGTACCAGAGCAGCGGCGCCTACGGCTTCCGCGACCAACTGCAGGACGTGATGGCCTTCGTCCACGCCGAGCCCGCGCTGGCCCGCGAGCACATCGTGCGCGCGGCGGCGCGGCAGTTCGAGGAGGGCGACGTGCAGCACTGGTGGCATCCGCAGAGTGGCCGCGGGGTGCGCACCCGCTTCTCCGACGACCTGGCGTGGCTCCCGTACGTGGCCGACCACTACGTGCGCGTCACGGGCGACCGGTCCCTGCTCGACGAGCCGGCCCCCTTCCTCTCCATGCGACCGCTGGAGCCGGACGAGCACGAGGTGTACGAGCTCCCGGCGGTTTCGGGCGAGGTCGCCGGCGTGTACGAGCACTGCCTGCGCGCGCTGCGGAAGGCGTGCACCCGCGGCGCGCACGGCCTGCCGCTGATCGGCACGGGCGACTGGAACGACGGGATGAACCGGGTGGGGGTGGAAGGCCGCGGCGAGAGCGTGTGGCTGGCGTGGTTCCTGGCCGACACCCTGCGCCGGTTCGCCGGCCGCGCCGAAGAGCGGGGGGATGGGAAGACCGCGGCGGAGCTGCGCGCCACGGCCGGCGCGTACGCCGCGGCCGTGGAGGCGCACGGGTGGGACGGGGCCTGGTACCGCCGTGCCTACTGCGACGACGGCACCCCGCTGGGCTCCGCCGCCGGCGACGAGTGCCGCATCGACGCCATCGCCCAGAGCTGGAGCGTGATCTCGGGCGCGGGCGACCCGGAGCGGCGGAAGGTGGCGATGCGCTCGCTGGAAGCGCACCTGGTGCGCGAGGACGAGCGCCTTCTCCTCCTGCTCACCCCGCCGTTCGACACGACGGAGCACGACCCCGGCTACATCAAGGGCTACCTCCCCGGCGTGCGCGAGAACGGCGCGCAGTACACGCACGCGGCGCTCTGGAGCGTGCTGGCCACGGCGCTCTCGGGAGACGGGAACCGCGCCTTCGAGCTGTACCAGATGATCAACCCGCTCACCCACGCGGGCACGCCGGCCCAGGCCGAGCGCTACAAGGTGGAGCCCTACGTGGTCGCGGCCGACGTCTACACCGCGAAGGGGCAGGAGGGGCGCGGCGGGTGGACCTGGTACACCGGTTCGGCGAGCTGGATGTACCGCGTGGGGCTGGAGGCCATCCTCGGCTTCGACCGCCGCGGCGACCGCCTGGCCATCCGCCCCTGCGTCCCCGGCGGGTGGGGGGAGTACTCCATCGACTACCGCTTCGGCGGCAGCCTCCACGCCATCACCGTGCACGATCCCGCGCGCGTCCGCACCCTGGGCGCGGAGGTGAGCGTGGACGGCCGCGTGCTGGACGGAGCGGAGATCCCGCTGGTGGACGACGGAGCGCGCCACGAGGTCTCCGTGCGGCCGCGGCGCCCCCGCCCCGCATCATGAGGGCGAAGCAGCCGCGGCGAACTTCGCCACGGCCGCCGCGCTCGTCCACGGCGTATAGCCGTGCTGCAGCGTCTGCGCGCCCGACCCACCCCCGGACCGGCGGTCACCAGGAATGGATCGGCGCGAAGGAAGGAATGCCGTGAGCGAGCCATCGTCCTTCACCGGCGCCATCCGCCAGATCGCGGGCGAACTGCGCGAGGGCGCCCACACCCACACCGCGCTGAACCGCGCGTCCAGCGCCATCGACCTGCTGGGCCGCCGGCTGCACGGGCTCGGCTACGCGCGGGCGCGCGAGATCGCGGAGTGCCTCACCGGGGTCCTCGCCGAGCTGGACGCTTCTCACCGCCTTCCCGAACGGGAACGGGCCGAAGCGCTGCGCCGGGCCGTGGGCCGGCTCGACGCCGCGCTGGAGCACGCCGCGGCCGGCGTTCTGCCTTCCGCGCGCTGATTGCCGCCGGCCGGCGGTGAACCGGCCCGCCCGGGGATGCTACCGGCTTTCCTGGGCGATGCTGGACAGCAGGTTCTGCACGCCGCGCGACTCGGTGAGCGCGTGCTCCAGCGCGTCGTAGACCTCTTTCCAGCGCAGCACCTCCATGGGGTCGGGGTCGCCCGCGAACAGGGCGCCCGACGCCCGGTCGTACTCGGCGATCCCCGCCTCGGCCAGCCGCTCCATCTCCCTGCGGATCTGCACCACCGCTTCCGGGTCCTTCAGCTGCGCCACCGATGACTCGATGCACGCCGTGGCGCGCACCAGGAGGCTCGCCATCGCCCGCGCAGGCTCGGCCCGGTGCGTGAGGTGAAGGTCCTGGACGCCGTTCGCGGTGTCGTGCAGGAGGCTCACCAGCCCGCCCAGCGCCGACGCCACCTGGTGCACGTCCTCGCGGGGGAGCGGCGTGACGGTGGCCCCTTCGATCACGGAGAGCAGCTCGGCGCGCGCTTCGGCCGCGCCGCGCTCCACCTCGGCCAGCTCGGCCAGCAGCACGGTGAACGGGTGAGGCTCCGCGAAGATGCGGTGCAGGATCCGCGCGGCGCTCGACGCGGCGCCGGCAAGGTTGGCGAAGACCTCGTAGAAGTGCCGCGGACGGGTATGCCGCACGGTTCACCATTGGGCGGGAGACGACGCGCCGGAACGCGACCATGCGCCGGGGCCGGATCCAGGCGGTCGCACGACCGCCGAATGACCACCACCGCGGGCGTCGGCTTCCGGACGCGTGCACGGTCCGCGCCATTCCCGGCCGCCTTGCGGGGAGCCGGGCACCCTTCGGCTTCGAGCATCCTTCGCTGACCCTGCGAACCGGGCTTCGGCCGGCGAGCGTTTACGAGGCCTCGTCCGGATCGCGGGGGGCCGGCCGATGGACTCCCGTGATTCCTGCGTGCCCGGCGCCGCCCTCACCGCGTCAGCAGTACGGCAGGCACAGGGTGCGGCACGTCACGCACAGGGTGTCGCAGGTGTTGCAGTGGGTGTTGTTCGAGGGCACCAGGGCCGCCGCGGGCTGCGGCGGCGCCACTTCGAACGAGGTGACGGCCAGGTCGTCGAGCGACAGGGTCAGCTTGGGCATCGTGCGTCTCCGGCTGCGGGTTGCGGCGAGTGGATCGCGCAACATAGCCAGGGCATTCCGGATCGCGCCACTCCCCGCTCGACGGGCGGGCGACGCCATCCCGGAGATCGGGGGGCCCGCCGCGGGATGCGCCGCTCGCGGGCGCGGAGTGATATCTTGCCCGCCGCACCCTCGACCGCACGGAGACGGATGGAGATCGGGATCTACACCTTCGCCGAGAACACGCCCGACGCGCGCAGCGGCGAACGCGTCCCGCCCGCGCGGCGGCTGCGGAACCTGCTGGAAGAGATCGAGCTGGCGGACCAGGTGGGGCTGGACGTGTACGGGGTGGGCGAGCACCACCGGCCGGACTTCGTGGTCTCGGCGCCCACCGTCGTGCTGGGCGCCGCGGCGGCGCGGACCGGGCGCATCCGGCTGAGCAGCGCGGTGACGGTGCTCAGCTCCGACGACCCCGTGCGCGTCTTCCAGCAGTTCGCCACCGTGGACCTGCTCTCGGGCGGGCGCGCCGAGATCATGGCCGGGCGCGGCTCGTTCATCGAGAGCTTTCCGCTCTTCGGCCATGACCTGCGCGACTACGACGAGCTCTTCGCCGAGAAGCTCGACCTGCTGCTGAAGCTGCGCGAGGGCGAGCGCGTGACCTGGCGCGGCCGCCACCGCGCGCCGCTCGAAGACCTGGGCGTCTACCCGCGCCCGGTGCAGGACCCGATCCCCGTCTGGATCGCGGTGGGCGGCACGCCCCGGTCCGTGGTCCGGGCCGGGACGCTGGGGCTGCCGCTGGCGCTGGCCATCATCGGCGGCATGCCCGAGCGGTTCGCGCCGCTGGTGCAACGGTACCGCGACGCCGGCGCCCGCGCGGGGCACGGCGCGTCCGTGCTGCGCGTGGGCATCAACTCGCACGCCTACGTGGCGGACGACTCGCGGCAGGCGGCGGACGAGTTCTTTCCCGGCTACGCGCAGGTGATGAGCCGCATCGGGCGCGAGCGCGGCTGGCCGCCCACCACGCGCGAGCAGTTCGAGGCGATGCGCGGCCCGCGCGGCGCGCTCGTGGTGGGGAGCCCGCAGCAGGTGATCGACAAGATCCTGTTCGAGCACGAGGTGTTCGGCAACGACCGCTTCCTGGCGCAGCTCGCCGTGGGCTCCATGCCGCACCGGCAGACGATGCGGGCCATCGAGCTGCTGGGCACCGTGGTGGCCCCCGCCGTCCGCCGCGCCACCGCCACCGCGCCGGCCTCGTCTGCCGGGGTACCCGAATGACCGCGCCCGCCGCGATGCATCTCCCCGCGCTGATCGTGGTGGCCGGGCGCCCCGGCGCGGGGAAGACGACCCTCGCTCACGCGCTCGCCCGGGCGGTGCGCTGCCCGGCCGTCTGCCGCGACGAGATCAAGGAGGGCCTGGTGCGCACGGCCGGCGGCTCCGGCGAGCCGGGCGCGGACCTCCAGCGTCAGGCGACCGACGCGTTCTTCGGCGCGCTGGAGTTTCTCCTCGGCCGCGGCGTGACCGTGGTCGCCGAGGCGGCGTTCCAGCACCGGGTGTGGGCGCCCCGGCTGGAGCCGCTGCGCGCGCTCGCCCGCGTGCGGGTGGTGCTCTGCGACACCGATCCGGAGCTTGCCCGCGCGCGCCGGCTCGCGCGCGGCCTGGGCGACCCGGCGCGGACCCGGTTCCATCCCGCAGGGGCGGGGCACGATCCGGGGAGCTACGACCCGCCGCGGCTCGGCGTCCCCACTCTGCGGGTGGACACGACGGACGGGTACCGGCCGGACTTCGGCGCGATCGCCGCGTTCGCCCGCGGGTGAGCGTCGTCCCGCCGAAGGCGGCCTATCCGAGCAGCCACCCGAACGCCCGGGAGAGGGTGAGCACGGGGGTGAACCTCCAGCCGCTGCCGACGATGGCCTGCACGAGCGGCGCCTTCATCTCCGACAGGAGGAAGCGGTAGTCGTACGCCTTCATCGCCCATTGGCCATCCCGGAAGAACACCCCTCCCATCATCCCCCGGCTGTACTCGAAGAAGGAGATGCCGCGGAAGAACGAGAACGACCCGCCCAGCTGGGCGATGCCGCCGCTCCACGAAACGTTCCGGTGCACGTCCAGGCTCCGGACCCGGCGCGCGTCCGGGTCCAGCTCCATGTAGATCCCGTGGAGTTCGCCGAGGCCGCCCGCCTGCATCAGGCCGATCCACCGGGCGTCGACGATGCGCCATTCCGCCACCAGGCGCCCGTTCGGCTCCTCGCGCACCTGGAAGGGGAGGTCCAGGCCGTTCAGGGCCAGGATCCGGGAACGGAGGGTGTTCGCGGGTACCGGAGCGGCCTGGGGCGGGGGCGCGATTTCAGCCGCCCAGCTCGCTCCCCGGGCCATGAGGAGCGCGAACGCGAGGAGGTAGAACGCCAGCCCGGTGAAAGCCACGCCGGGGTGCCGGGCGAAGAGGACCCAGAGGAGATTCTTCTCGGGATTGGCGCGAACGAACGGGAGGCTCTCGAGCCGCCGGCCGATGGCGCGGTCGTCCTCCGCCTCGACCTGGACGACCGCGCGGCCCACGGGGAGGAGCAGTCCACGCCGCCCGTCGTCGGCGCGCGTGTAGCGTACCACGTTCAGCGTCCGGGTGGCGGAGCTCGTCGGGATCGACTGGCCGATGGACTCGGCCCGCTGCTTCGCCGCGGCGGGGCTGGGGGTGGTGGTCACGGCGACCGTGGAGCCGTCGGGGAACCGCCGGGGCGACGCCCACTCGGGCCCCAGACCAGCCTCGTCCAGCAGATAGGGCGGGGGTCCGAGAAACCCGAGCAGGAGGGCACCGGCGACCGGAAGCACGATCGCGGCGACGGCGCCGGCCAGGTACACGATGATCCTGCGACGGTCCGGTCTCATGCGCGGCGCCTCGATATGGCGGGGGTGCCCGGCGGCCGCTTCGCGCCCGCGCGGGGCCGCGAAGCGGCGAACGGTGGGCGGGTCAGCGATACTCCCAGTGCACGACCGCGAACGACGCCAGTGTGATCCGGGGGTCTCCAAAGAGCAGGGCGGTGTGCAGCCAATCCGCCTGGGCCGCTCCCAGCTCCGCCTTCGCCGACGGCGCGCCGCGCTTCGTCTGCAGAAAGGCGAAGTCGTCGCCGCGCCAGGCGAACACGTCCCAGCACCCGGCGTAGCGCTTCTTGGCCCGGCGGGCGACGCCGGCGAGCACCACCCGCGGATCCTCTTCCTCGATCACGCGGTTGCGCTGCTCGGCGCGGGGCACGTCGTCCCAGCGGGTCAGGTACTTCCACACCTCGCCCTTGGCGCTCCAGGTGTTCACCCACCGCCCGCTCCACCCGTCGCGCTCCAGCAGCCGCAGCACCGCGAGCTCGGCGAAGAGGTGTTCGCCGTCCAGCTCCACCATCCCCGCCGCCTTCTTGCCGAAGTCGTCGGCGAACGGAGCGCCCTCCCAGCGCGGCAGGCGCAGGTACACCGCCGCGACGTCGCTGATCATCCGGCCGCTGGGCATGTGGATGGGAACCTTGAGCGGGACCCGGTGGTCGCCGCGTTCGGCGTACGGCAGCAGTGCCTGCATCCAGGCGGGGGGTTGGGCCTCTGGCATCGACGTCGGGTCCGGGGGTGCGGCGTGAGCGGATGGGTGCGGCGAACGACGCAATCTGCCCCCTTGGGCCGGGCAGCGGAAGGCGCGGCCTGGCCGCCCGCGCGCTACTCCGCCCTGAGCGCCTCCATCGGCTCCACCCTGAGCGCCCGCCGCGTGGGAATCACGCACGCGAGCAGGCACACCGCGCACATGAACGCCACGTAGCCGGCGAACAGCGCGACCCTGCCCGCCGTGAACCCATCCCCAAGCCTCTGGACCTGCAGTGCCTGGTCCGTCTCGTGGCCAGACATCAGGAGCGCCGCGGCGGCGATCACCGCCGCGCCCGCCGCCACGCCGAGGGCCACCTGCGCCAGCGGGCGGCGGAAGACGGCGGTCACCACGCGCCACGGGCTCGCGCCGAGCGCCACGCGGATGCCGATCTCGCGCGTGCGGCGCGCGACGGTGAACGACAGCACCGAGTAGATGCCCGTGAGCGCGAGGAGCAGCGCGATGGCGGTCAGCAGGAGCGTGATCCTGAGCCAGAGCCGCAGGATCCACAGCACCCCGCTGGTGACCTGGTCCACGCGCTGCACCTCCGAGAGCTGCAGCGCGGGGTCCACCGCGGTGGTGATCGCGCGGAGCCGGGGCGCCAGCGACAGCGGGTCGCCCCGCACGTGAACCACCACGTCGAGCGGGCCCGCGCTTCCCGGGGCCACCGGCAGGTACAGCCCCGCGGCGCGGCCGCGCTGCGTGGCCGCGCCCATCCCGAGCTCCTTCACCACGCCCACGATCTCGTACCACGGGCGCTCGTCGTCGGCCAGCGGGCCACCCCGCTGCTCCCGGGCGAAGCGCACCCGCCGGCCCACCGCGTTGCGCCCGAGCAGCACCTGGTCCACGAAGCCCCGGTCGACGATCACGGCGCGCGCGTCCGGCGCCAGGTCGCCGGAGTGGAAGCCGCGCCCCGCCAGGATCGGGGATTCCAGCACCTCGAAGTACGACGGATCGATCCGCGCGGTGCTCACCTCGCGCAGCGGAGGCACCGCGGAGGGTGGCGGCGCCGGGGCATTCCTTCCCGGCGCGGGCGGCGGCTCGTCCAGCTCGATGTTGCGCTCCACGTGGCCCGCGCGCGGAAGCCGGTCCACGAAGGTGACCCCCAGGACTCCGGGTTCGGCCGCCACGCGTTGCCGCACCGTCTCGAGCGCCGCCGCGAACCTGGCGCGCTGCGCCGCCCGGGCCGCCTCCACGGGCTGCGCGCCCGCGGCCGCGCCGCTCGTCTCGTCCATCTCCAGCCGCGCGGCGAGATACTCCTGCGCCGCGAAGCCGGCGGGGAACGACCGGATGCGCGCCAGCTCACGCTGCTCCACGAACGCGACCGCGGGAAACGCCACGGTGAACGCGACCTGCGCGACGATGACGGCGGTCCACACCCCGCCGAAGCGCAGGCCGCCGCCCCCCGCCGTCCCCTGCCGGAGGCGCGAACCGAGACCGTGCGTGACCTTGAGCGCCGGCAGCACGCCCGCGATCGCCGCGCCCAGCAGGGTGAGCCCGGCCGCGTAGAACACGGTGGCGGGCGACAGGTGGACGCGGTACCAGAACGGGAGCCGCCCGAGGTTCTCCTCCATGTAGGCCATTCCCCATCGCCGCAGCACGAGATCGGTCGCGGCGAGCCCCACCGCGGCGGCCACGGCGCCCAGCACCAGCGCCTCGGCGAAGAGCTGCGCCACGATCCGCCCGCGGCTGGCGCCCAGGGCGCTCCGCACCACCAGCTCGGTCTCGCGCGAGGCGGCCCGGGCGAACAGCAGCAGGGCGACGTTGCCGCAGACGAGCACCAGGAGCATCACCGCGAACAGGTTGATCGAGAACATGATCGCCTGGCTCTCGGGCGACGGATCCCAGAACGATCGCGTGTACGGCACCACCTGCGGCCGCAGGTGTTCGTGCGTGGCCGGCAGCTCCGCGGCCGTGCGCCGGCCGAGCGCCGACAGCTCCTCCCCGGCCGCGTCGAGCGAGACGCCCGGGGCCAGCCGGCCGAAGACCGTGATCGCCGGCCCCTCGCGCGGGGGCTGGTTCAGCAGGTCGGACCGGAGCGGCGTCCACGCCTCGTGCGACACCGGGAACGCGTAGCCCCTGGGCATCACGCCGACCACCGTGGCGTACGTGTCGCCGAGCCGAACGGCGCGCCCGATCACCCCCGCATCGCCCGCGAAGCGCGCTTGCCACACCTCGTATCCGAGCACGACCACCGGCGGCGCGTCGGGGCGTTCGTCGGCGGGGGTGAGGACGCGGCCCAGCACCGGCGCGCCGGGGGCGATGCGGAACGCCGCCGCCGTGATCTCGGCGACCTGGACGGGGCGGGCGTCGCCACCGGGCACGACCAGGTTGGTGGACAGGTCGCGGTACGCCCCGACGTCGGTGACCGACCGGAGCGCCTGGCGCCAGACGGCGAAGTCGCGCAGCGCCCGGGGCTCCACGCCGCCCGCCGCCACGTCCCAGTCCCGGATCTGCACGATCCGGTCGCCGCCCGGCAGCGGCAGCGTGGGGTGCACCAGCGGCGTCACCAGCTCGAAGGTGGTGGCGCCCACCCAGATCGCGAACGCCATCGCCACGCCGCCGACGATCGCCAGCCCGGGATACTTCACCAGCATCCTGAACCCGAGCTTGAAGTCGAGCGACAGCCCGGCCAGCCACGCGAAACGGCTGCCGTCGCGCGGCTCTTCCTCGTCCGTTCGCGCCTGGGCGGCTGGTCGCGTCGCGGCGGGCGGCGACGCTACGACGGGGCGGGATTTTTCGGACACGGATGGCACCTGGCGCATTGGCTCTTGTGGGGCATCGAGAGGCGGCGGTCTCGGGCGATCGACCGGTCGAAGCGGGAGCGCGGGTCGATCGGTAGCGGACGCAACCATACGATGCGGCGCGGCACCGCGGCACCCGCCATTCGCCCAACGGCAGATGGGGACCGCCGAATGGTGGCGGAGGCGGTCGCCCCGGTGGCGTGCTGGCTCGTATCATCCATCAGCACGCCGAATCACCCCTGTCCTCGACGCGCGGGTTTTCTCCTTGCACCTGATGTTCATCACCTCCGCGGCCGCGAGAACGCCGGCGTTCCAGCCCGGCGAGCTCGCTGCCGCCGTGCTCCGGGTGGGCGCCGGGCTCGCGATCGCGTTCCTCGTCTATCGTCTCGCCCGCCGCACGCCGTGGCCGCGGCCGTTCCGGCTGCGCTTCGCGGCGTTGCACCTGGTCGGCGCGCCGGTGGCCGCCGCCGCCTGGTTCGCCCTGTCGAACGCACTGGAGGCGCTCGTTCCCGGATGGGAGTCGGACGTGGGGTTCACCGGCCGGCTCTTTGAATCGCTGTTCCTTGGGATCATCTTCTACGCGATCGTGGTCGGGGTGGCCCACGCCGTGGAGGGTTCGGCGCGCGCGGCGCGGGCCGAGGCGACCGCCGCGCGCACGCAGCTCGCGGCGCTGCGGGCGCAGCTCCAGCCCCATTTCCTCTTCAACGCGCTGCACACGGTGGTGCAGCTCATCGCCATCGACCCCGAGCGCGCCGCCGAGGCCGCGGAGCTGGTCGCCGACCTGCTGCGGGTGACGATGGACGACCCGCGCGACGAGGTGACGCTCGGCGACGAATGGAGCTTCGTCTCGCGCTACCTGGCCATCGAGCGGATCCGCTTCGGCGACCGGCTCGTCGTCCGCGAGGAGATCGCCGCCGGCCTGCTGGGCGAATGCGTCCCCGCGTTCGCGCTGCAGACGCTGGTGGAGAACGCGGTGCAGCACGGCGCCGCTCCGCGCGTGGCCCCGACGGAGATCGTGGTCGCCGCCGCCGGCAGCGCGTCCGAGCTGACGCTCTCGGTGCGGAACACGGGCGACGGTGCGGCCGTCCCCACCACGGGGAATGGCGCGGGAACCGGGCTGGCGCGGCTGCGCGAGCGGCTGGCGGTGCTCTACGGCAGCGCGGCGAGGCTGGCGTGCCGCCCGGCGGAGGGCGGCGGGTACGAGGCGGTGCTGGTGGTGCCGCGGCACCGGGGGAGGGAAGCGTGAAGGTGACGGCGTTCGTCGCCGACGACGAGCCCGTCGCGCGCGCGGGGCTGCGCGGGATGCTCGCCGCGTTCGACTGGGTGAACGTGGTCGGCGAGGCGGCCGACGGGGAATCGGCGGTGAGGGAGATCCAGGCGCTGCGGCCGGAGCTGGTCTTCCTGGACGTGCGGATGCCGGGGCTGCTGGGCACCGACGTGCTGCGCCGGTTGGAGCGCCCGCCGTTCGTCATCTTCACCACCGCGTACTCCGAGCACGCGGTGACGGCGTTCGAGCTGGGCGCGGTGGACTACCTGCTGAAGCCGTTCGGCCCCGCGCGCCTCGCCGCGGCCATGGAGCGCGTGCGCTCCGCCCTCGGCGAGCCCGCGCCGGTGGATGCCTTCGAGCGGCTGAGCGGCGCGCTCGCGGGCGGGCCGATCAGCCGCATCTTCGTGAGGAGCGGCACCACGCTCGTTCCCCTCCCGGTGGAGCGCGTGTCGTGGTTCGAGGCGGACGGCGACTACGTGACCGCGCACGCGGGGAACGCCCGCCACCTGCTGCACCTCTCGCTCAGCCGCCTGGAGGCCCGCCTGGACCCGCGGCGCTTCGTGCGGGTGCACCGCACGCACATCGTGAACCTGGACCAGGTGCGCGCCTTCCGCCGCGGCGCCCGCGGCAACCTGGAGGCGGAGCTGCTCGACGGCGCGCGCGTTCCCGTGAGCCGCGCGCGGGCGCAGGAGCTCCGGAGCCTGGGGCGGTAGTACGCGCGAGCCGCGAGGCGGAGAACGCGTCGGCGCGTGGCTCTGGTTGTTTACCGTCATTTGTTTAGGGATTATCTTCGTATGGTTCAACGCCGTCTCCCCTCGGTCTTCGCGAACTCGCGCCCACCCTGACCATGGCCCTGACCAACTGCCGCGAGTGCGGCGCCGCCGTGCCCGCTCATTCCCACGCATGTCCAACGTGCGGGGCCAAAATCGCTCCCATTCCCGATGCGGTGTATCGGCCCGCGGCGCCCCGCCCGGCGGAGGAGCCGGAGCGCCGCGGGTGGGTGACGGCCGCCGGATGGGTGGTTCTCGCGGCCGTGATCGCGTTCGGTGGGCTCTTCTTCTACCGAGCGTCCACGTCGGCCGACCGGCGCGCCACGGAAAGGGCGGAGATGGCGCGGGAAGTGGAGCACATGCAGACGGTGAACGCGTGGATCCAGGACACCACGTTCAACACCCCGGTCCCCCAGACGGCCGGCTGGCCGGCGCCCACCACGGACCGGGCCAAGCGGCTGTGGGTGATCAACCGGATGCTGGTGGACGGCCGGGTGTGGGAGCAGCGGGTGATGGAGCGGCACGGCGTGAAGGGCTACGAGCCGCCACCGGCGTGGGGAACGCCGCAGTACTGGGCCGACGCGCGCTCCTACCCCGAGGTGGGGAGGTACCTGGAGGGCCGCGCCGCGGCGATGGCGGAGATCCGGAAGACGTCCGCAGCCTGGGCCGGGGAGCGCGCCGCGGCGCTGGCGCGCGAGTCGGGGCTGCCCGCCCGGGAGATCCGCGAAATCTTCCCGACCGATTTCGGAGCCGGGGCGCTGGACGCGGCGGGCCTGGCGGACGCGATGCTGCAGCTTCACCGCCACCTGGTGCGCGTGGACCCGCGGGTGCACCATGCCGGGGGCAACCAGCTGCGGTGGGAGCGCGAGGATGATTTCCGCCGTTCGCAGGAGCTGCTGGCGAGGATGAACGCCGCCGCCGACTCCACGAAGCAAGCACAGGCGAGAAGGCTCTCCCGGCAGTTCGCCGCCCTTACCGGCGCGATCGACTGACGGGCCGGCGGCGTCGCGCGGGCCCCCCGCGCACATCTTCAGCGCGGGCGGCCACGGCTTCGGCATGCACCGGCAGGGCACCAGCAGCGGCCGGTGGATCGGCGCGCTCTACGGCTGGATGGAAGCGGGGGGATTCACGCGCGCGGCAAACGTGGCCCGCTGACCGGCCGTGACCCCCGGTCGCTGCGAGCCGGCGTCCCGCCTCGGCCGCGCCGGGCTTGTAGGTCGTCATGCAAACCAGGCGGCCACACCGGGCGATGGTCCGACACGGTAATCGGAGCTAGAACTCTGACCTGCTAATTCTCGAGCTTGTAGATCTCTCGCCGGCCGTATTCGACGAGATCGTGATATCCCTTCATCAACTCATCCATCTGCTTCATCGTTTCCGCATCCATCGGCGCGCCCTGGCCCGACATCATCTTTTCGAAGGCATCCAGGCTCTCGACCTCGAACTCCGACACGACGGTCCAGTAGCGCTCCGCCACGAAATCCGTCATCACGCGCATCTTTCCCTGGCCCGCATTCTCCATCAGCGCGGACATGGCGATGAACTTCTCCACCAGAGGCCGAACTTTGCCCGGCTTGCAATACATGAGTTCTCGAACGACAAGCATGGTCGGTCTCCGTGGTTGAAGGTGCCAATGGCATCGGGCGACTTCCACCCATTCGGCAACGCCGCCCGACCGGGAGCTCAAGCGTACGAGATTGGTCCCGGACCTCGTGCTGCTGGTGAAGATCTGGAACCACTTCGGACCGGCGGCGCCTAACGACACAAGGGTCAGCGGTGCGGGGCCGGCGCGCAAGCCTTTCCTCGGCTGAAAGCATGCAAGGCCCTGATGACCCGGTCCACTTGACCGTTCCGTCTGGCCGGGCAATTTTGGCGAGTCGGCAGCCTTCGGGCCCCTTCGCATCGGCGGGTGGATCGGCAACTCCGTGGTAAGGGACGCCGGTTCAGCCGCCGTTTGATTTGGTCTTGCAAAGAATCGAGGAGGCGATCGGATGAGCATGGGGAGGATCCTTCTGGCGGCGGCGCTGGCGTGCGGAGCTCCGGCGGCGGCCGCGGCGGCGCAGGCGTTGCCGGGGGACAGCGCGTGGATGAACCTGGTCACCATCATGCGGCTGCGCGACGAGTTCGCCGCCCGTCCGGCCGAGGCGAGTTTCCTGAGCCACCCCACCCAGCCCTGGGCGAACGTCGACTGGCCGGTCGATCTCCCGGAGCCGTTCCACTCCCGCGCATTCGTCGCCCGGAGCTACGTGCTGCTCGACGTCGATTCCGCCGGCCACGCCGCCGGGTGCCGGCCTCTCCGCGCCGGCGAATACGCCGAGCTCGACGCGCTCGCCTGCACGCTGCTGATGCGGCCCGGCTATTTCACCGTAACCCCGGTTCCCACGCGCGAATCGTTCGCCGGGCAATGGGTGATGGGGCTGCGCTGGGAGAGCCTGACCGCCGCCGCCTATCGCCAGCGACCGCGGATGGAGGGAACCGTCGCGGCTGTGCCGCCGTCGCAGCGGCCGCCGTCCCCGCAGCCGATCCAGATCGGGCAGACCGTGCGCGGCAGGCTGGAGAGTGGAGACCGGGTCACCTCGAACGGGAGGTTCTACGACGACTACACGTTCACGGCTCCGAGCGCGATGAGGCTCCGGATCACCATGCGCTCGAGAGAACTGGGTGCGTGCCTTCACCCGCAGCGTCACCCGCCAGGCGCCGGCCGCGGCCTGCCTTGCGGTGGTGCGCTCCGGCTTCAGCGGTCAGAAGGGTGTTGGCCGCGAACAGGCCGTGCAGCAGGTACCGCAGCGAGTCCGGCGTGACCGCCTGAAGTTCCCGGTAGAGGTCGAGGGAGGTGGCCGCGCCCGAACGATGCCGGCCGCGCACCTGCCTACCGCGAGCCGTCGCGTCTCTGCTCGCCGAGGCCTGAAGACGCGCGCGCCCCTTTCCAGATCACCGCGGCATCATAGCCCAGGATCGTCCGGACGACGTCGGCATTCCAGCCTTCCATCCCCCGCGTCACCAGCGGCCGCAGGGCGCGCAGGTCGATCACTTCGTGACCCGTGGCCCGGGGATTGGAAAGCACCCGGGAGAGGCGCTGATCGCCGGCGCGGAATTCGTCGAACTCGTCGCTCGAAATGGAGCCGAAACTGCCGTTGGGCCCTGGAACGGCCTGACGGGAACCAGGACCGGGCAGCACGATGACGTGGAAGGCGTGCTCGCCGGTGAGCGCCGCCACCTCGTCCGCCATGGAGCCCAGGTCGAAGGCGTTCACGTAATTGGGCCCGCGGATCATGTGATTGTAGCCGAATTTCATCATCACCCTGGCGGGCGCCTCGCGCGCCTGTTCGTCTCGGAGGCGCGCGGCCAGGTTGGCGCGGTTCCATTGCGTGCGCCGCTGCGTGTAGGCCCAGTTGCTGGTCTGCGCGGCAGCATTGATGGCTAGCGACTCCTGGAGCGTGCGCAGGATGATGCCGCTCTCGCGATCCGGGTTGGGCCAGGCGGCCCGCAGCGCGGCGACGGCGCTGGTATCGCCCGACATCATGAACGGGTTTCCGGTCGCCCAGGCACTGGCGGATGCCTGCTTCAGACGCGAAAAGGCCTCGCGCGCGCCCGACGGTACCCGCGATTCGAGCCTCGAGATGAGATAGCGGTCGCTGAAAATCTCGCGATCGAACCCCCACAGAACGGGTTCACCACCCGGCGCGGCCCCCGTGACGTCGGCCAGGAACTGTGCTTCCTCGCGCAGGTTGTAGAAGGTGAAGGTGCCGGGTGCGGTGAGGAAATCCACGATCCCCCGCAGGCCGCCGCGCCGGCCGGTGGTCTCCACGTCCTGTGCGATCATGGGCGAAAGCTCGATCGCGAACCGGCCGTAGCCGGCGTCGCGGGCCGCGGCGAAGAGCGCCGCCGAGAACTGCGCGGTTTCCGCGACGCCGTGTTCTTCGCCGATCAGCGTGAAGCGGGCTTCGCGCGCTTCCCGGACGAGCCAATCCCAACCGGGGCCCGCGGGCCGGCCGTCGGTCATCGTGAGAGCAAGCCGATTCTGCTGGAGCGCATCGATCAGGCGTTGCTGTGGAGCCGGCGACTGCGCGGCGGCGGTGCGCGCGATCAGCCCGAGCGCCAGCAGCATGGACCATGACACAGGTCGCATGACGGTTCTTGCCCCAATGAGGATCAGCTTCAGCCTGCGATCACCTGGCCGTTCGCCAATTGGATGCGGATACCAGCCTGAAGGTTTGCTGCAGCGAACAACTTGGCCACCCGCGCACCGGACCGCACCAGCCGGCCTGCGCCTTTCAGGCGCCAACCCGGCAGTCGTATGCGAAGGTCGTGTTTGGAAACGTGATCTCCGGCTTTCCGGCCAATTCAGGCGTATGGTCGATGACTTCTTGGACGCGAGCGATCACGCGATCGCGCTCGATACCAGGCAGTTTCGCAATCGAGCCGACCGAGAGCACACGATCGATGATGACCCTCTCGGGAGGTCCGGTTTGCGGATTGGCAAAGGTGTGCTCCCGAAGCTCTGAGAACCCATCCATGGGAAACGCCCTCCGCCACTCCTGCGATTCGTAGTCCGGTGTCCCTGGGTCATAGGGCGCCATGATCTCGATCAGACGGGCCACCCACGGCGTCGTGGCGTCGCGAATGTTCCAAACGAGACCGAGGCTGCCGCCGGGCTTCAACACTCGACGGATTTCTTCGAGCGCCTCACCGTTCGCGAACCAATGAAAGCACTGCGCGCAGATCACGGCGTCCACCGACCCATCGGCCAGCGGCATCGCCTGCGCTCTTCCCTCCCGCGCATCGACCTGGGGAAAGAGCGCCTCCAGCTGCGAACGCATCGCCAGGGATGGCTCGATGGCGATCACGTTTGCCCCTACTGCCAGCAGACGCGGCAGGAACTTTCCGGTGCCGGCGCCCAGGTCGATCGCGACCTTCCCTCCACCGAGACCGAGATCACGGCGCAGCCATTCGTCGAGGGCCGCCGGATAATCCGGCCTCCCTCTGACATATGCCGCCGCTTGAGCAGCTCGGATGGCGTCGGCAGTCACCATCATCGTTCGTCGCCGATCTCTGGCATGTTCGCGTGTGGCCTGACCGCCTGCGCTCGGCTGCGAAGCGCACCCGCGGGAGCTCCGGCTGATGCACGGCGGCCGGTGCGCTTCGTCTGCTGCGGCGCAAGGTCAGACAGCCGTGCGGCGGGACTCTCGGCCCGTGGCGCTCAGGACTCCCAGACCACGACGTACTTCAGCACTACCCAGCGCGCGCCTCGTCGCTCCAGGAGCACGTAGACGCCGTCCCCGCACAGGCTGCCGCACACCCGGCTCACGTACACCAGCGCGCGACCGCCGTCCGGGTCGAAACCTGCGCGCGAGAGCGAGATGTGGCTGGTTCCGCCGCGGACCGCGCCGAGGTCCCGGGCCGACACCAGCTCGACGCTCCCGCGGGTGCGGAAACCCGCCGCCCGGAGCGCCACGCGCTCGGCGCTCCGCACGCGGAAGTCGGGGAGCGCGGCGGCAGCCGCGGCGGCCAGGAGTGGTCCGAACGCACGTCGCACGAACGCCGACTCTTGCGCCGCGTCCATCGTGGGGCGGACGTGGACGGTGGAGTCGGAGAGGACGTAGCGAGGGCGCGCCGCGCCCCGGCCGTAGAGCGAGTCGAGCACGGCGGAGTAAACGGCGTACTCGGGCGAGGCGACCGGCGCGGCGCCCGCCGCCGGGCGGGTCGGCTCCTGCGCGGCCCTGCACCCCGCCGCGAGGGCGCAGATCGCCGCGAGCGCATTCAACCGCGCGGCACGCATCGACCGCATCGCGCCCCCTCCGGTGAACACTGTGGCTGTCTAAGAACCAAGGGTCAGGGGTGCGGGGCCGGCGCGCAAGACTTTCGTCCCGCCGAAAACATGGACGGCCCCGCATCCCCTGCAGCCGATTGTAGGCCGCGATCGAGGTAGCGCGGCGAGTGCTTGGGGGTAAGCCGTCTACGCTCGGATGAAGCGGGACCACAGCCGACCGATCCGTGCCCCAACCTCATGTCCGGCCCGATGGGCTTGAGTCGGTGGTATCAGTGCTGTCGCGGGAACGTCCGCCTCCGAGCGGATGCGTCCTTCGCAGAACACTTGAAGATGCGACGGTGCCGGGCTCAGCGTCACGTCGAGCAGCCGCGCCGCGGCGGTCGGTGTGAATACGTCATCAGGATCAAGTTCGACGACCAAGGCGCGCACCCGGTTCCGCTTGCGCGTGCGCTCCAGTTCGTGTGTGATTCCTTCTCTGTGAAACCGTGCCCTGATCTCATCGAAAGTACCACAGTTCGCATCAGCGTTGCGGTAGCGGAAGAGAAGTACATCCGGCCGTGTCTTGAAGCGACGCTTCCGCAACTCAGCCTCGGATCCAGAGAGCGGATGCCGTACGACGATGCGGCCGCCCTCGCCGAGCCATTGCCCCCAGCTACGGACGAACGGCTCAATCTCGGCGGACGAACGAACCTCATAAACCGCTGGCTGGGTGCCCCACGCGTTTAGCTGGCCCCAGCCAATGAGCAAGAGCGTTGCGCCAGCGGGGAAGCCAAGCAACCACCAGAGCATGGGCGAGAGAGTATTGGTGTGCGGCCTAACGACACAAGGGTCAGGGGTGCGGGGCCGGCGCGCAAGCCTGTCGTCCCGCGAAATCGTGGACGGCCCCGCATCCCCTGCAGCCGATCGTTAGGCCGCCGGTGCGTGGGCGTTGCCTAGTCTGACATGCCGGGCGACGGTTGATCCCAGCTTACCAAGTCGCGCGCCGCCTCCTCCAGACTGGTGAACCACCCTGAGTCCATACCGATGCTCATGTACGGTCCTGAGAGGAACACCAGCCCCCACGGGGCCTGTGGCCCGAAACCGGCCTCGCAGTACGCAATCCCGACGTTCACTAGGCGATGCTCCACGACGGTCCAGCATGAATATGCCTCGTCAGGTAGCCCGTAATCCCACTCGCGTACGACCGCGTACGACGGCACGCGCAATCCGGAGATGCGGGCGAGCAGCGCAGGATCGGAGATCCGGGACAACTCCTGATCGACGAGCTGCTCGACGTCGGCTGCGGAAACGGGCACGTGAGTATCTGCGGGTACGTGAATCAACACACGGCAGCCGTGGGAGGACGAGCCTGCGGCTGCCGCGGTGTTTGTTTCGCGGCCAAACGCACCAAGGGTCAGGGGGGCGGGGCCGCTCGGGATCTCGCCGTGCACGATGGGCGGCCCCGCATCCCCTGCAGCCGATTGTTAGGCCGCGCTCCCGGAGGCAGCTCGACAGCGGGCGAGACGATCTCGGCCAGATGAGATTCGTTGGCTACTGGACGACTTCTAATCTTTCACAATTGCCTGTGCGAGCCAAATGATCGTCGATCCGTCAGGATTGGTATGCTGAGCTACGGCGAGCCCACCAATCAAAGTGCCACGGCGGAGTTCGTCCGTAACATGTTGTTCGAACTGGCGGATAGGGAGTTCCTCATTCATAGGCACTGCGGCTCGCAAGATTTTGTACTCTGGCATGGTATCCTCGAAGGTGGAGGGTAACGGAAGAAACACAACCCGCGGATCATACGATTCGCTAATACCAACTCTGGCATGGAACGGCGTAGGTGTGGCCAACGGAAGCAATCCCGGCTCCGTCGCTGCGTCAACCTGGTCGACCGCCGGAGGTTCACTTGCGGCTTCCGCGATGCGTTGGCCAGCGGCCTAACGGATCACGGGTCAGGGGTGCGGGGCCGGCGCGCAAGACTTTCGTCCGGCTGAAAGTATGGACGGCCCCGCATCCCCCTGCAGCCGATAGTTAGGCCGCGCCCGCACCGGAGTTATGCGGCTTCGCTGGCTCGGGTGGCGATCACCTCGGCAACGCGCTCCAGGGTTCCGGCTCGCTCAATCGCAGTGACGACACCGGGAGCGAGCCGAATCGGTTCCGGCACATCAGTCGGGCACCCGATTGACGAGAAGGAAGTAGCCGGTCGCGCGCCGGCAGAACGCCTTGCGCGAGAGTCTGCGCACGCCCACGGCAGGGTCGGCGACCACCACATGGCCGGGCGACCAGCGCTGGAGCACGACGAAGTGCCCGGCGCCGCCGCTGCGCATGTGCGCGATCGCCGGCAGCGTGCACTTCGGGATCGCGTCGTACGAAGCTCTGACGCCCTGCGTGCGGAAACCCAAGCGTCCGGCCGCACGCGAGAGCGCGAGCAAATCGATGCCGTCCTGCTCAAGTGCCAGATCCGCCGTCAGCGCCTCGACGTCTACCACCACGCCGTGGCACGCCGCGACCGTCGCCAGCGCAGCGGGGCCGCAGTCGTTCCCGCGACGCTGCCATACGACCGGCATTTCTCGTCCGGCAACTCGCGGCTGCCTACACCACCCGTGCATTCCAGGGCCTAGAACTTACCTTTGATGCCGATCTTGTTCAGGCCGATCACGACGTGATCCTTGACCCAGCGCGCCGCCGCCTTCAGTCGGCTCCAGATCGAGCCGCCGCGCACCCGGCTCAGCTCATCGTCGGTCACGAGCTCGATTCGCTCTCCGTCCCCTATCATGTGACACCTCCCCCGTTAGAGAATCGACCAGCCGATTGTTAGGCGCCGGGGTGGCGAGACTCGAGGTTGTTTGCGCGAGATCATCCTCCAGGCGATCCGCCTTGCCTGAGCTGCAGGACCCCTCCCCCGCCGCCCACGACTCGTACCCTCTACCTAGCCCGGCCGAACGGGAAATGCCCACATCTCCAGGCTCGGCAGGAAGAGTGTACGCCTCCTACCATCACGCACTACGGCGAATCCACCCTCGGATATTTCGATCCTTCCGCCTCACGCGTGGGGAGTTGAGAATCACAGTTCGGGCAAAGAAGCCTGAGCATCTCAGGACGGTCGTCCGAGTTGTTGCCGTCGCGGTGATCCAGAATCGGCTTGAGTGGCTCACCGTTCCATCTAAGCGGGTCATTGTAGAAGAAGCACTTCGGATTGTCGCAGCGAATGGGGAGCGGGGGATCTTGGACCGCGCGCCAGCGAAGATAGTAGCGCCAAACATTTGCGCGAGATGGACCAACGCTGCGATGGCAGAGTACCTCCTCGAAGGCTCTCTTTCTCTTCGGCATCGTTGAATGTAGTGCGCCTAACGCATGTTGAGAGCACGCCCCCTGCTGCGAGTCAGCGGTTGCGAACCAAGCGTTCCCCGCAGCAGGAGGCGGCCCTCATGAGATGCTCGACCAAGTATGTGGGACTCGACGTGCACCAGGCAACCACGTCGGCGACGGTGCGGGATTCCAGCGGCAAGATCATCGCGCGCGCCGTGCTGCCGACCGAGGAGGCGGCGCTGCTGGAGTTCTTCGCCGGGATACGCGGGGCGGTGCACGTGGCGTTCGAGGAAGGCACGCAGGCGCAGTGGCTGCACGACCTGCTCTCGCCGCGGGTGTCGCGCGTGGTGGTCTGCGACCGACCGGGCGCGCAGCGGCAGGGGAACAAGGGCGACCAGGTGGACTCTGCCCAGCTCGCCGAACTGCTGCGCTGCGGTCAGCTGCGGGCAGTCTACCACGGCCGCGCGGATAAGGCCTACGAAGGGCCGGCGGCCTTACGCCGTCAGCCACTGTTCGATCAGGCGATACGAAGCTGACATGGGATCTCTCAGCGGCGTGATCGTCGCCGTCATTGTTATCGATTCCCACTCTCTCGCGTTCGTCACGAAATCGCCGTAGTAGCGTACGTCATCCACTTGTCGAAAATGGCGAAACCACACGCCAATTTCCGGAGCGGCTGAACGAATGTAGTTGTACTCCCCCGAGATACGAACGAGCGCAAAGGGGAAGTGGTGCGTGAAGAGCAGAACTCGATCATCGACCTTCATCTCGCGCGCAAACGCAGCGTAGTTCCGTTGCTTTTCCGGAAGCTCATCCTGCGCCACTGTCAGTAGGTCTGGAACATCCTCGACGAAGTCCAAGCCGATGTACCCGGCCGACAGGCTTTCGACGGTGTGCTTGATCGCATTGCCGGATTCAGCCGGATGAAGTTGCATGCGCCAGTAGGTCATAACGCGGACAGGGATTAGAGTAAAACGAAGTTGTACCCGGGTAACAGCCGCGGGAGGGATCACCCGCGGCTGCCGCGGTGTTTGTTTCGCGGCCTAACTACTGTCTAAGTAGACCGGATTCCGGTAAGCGCGCAAGCGTCCCGACGCAATTGCCTTTACCGCAGCAGGTTATTGCCCGCAGGGCTGGAGCAAAGCTGGAATCAATCGAGTCCAGATAACACGCGTCCACGTCGAGGCTCTCACCCGGCTTCAGCGCTCGATCTCGACCTTCTCTACGTTGTCGAAGCGCTCCAGGTCGATCAGCACGACGTAGGGGTCGATGCCGGCGTCGGAGGGCTTGCGCGGCACCGTAACCGTGATCGTCTGCCGGCCGGAGTGGATACGGTGCATGCGCAGGTAGAGCGTCTCGCCGAAGTCGGCGCCCTGCTCCCGGGTGGGGGCGAAGACGCCGACCGGCACCCACTCGTCCATCGGGACCTCGGTCTCCACGCCGGCGGTGCTCACCGTCACCTTGCGCGCCTTCACCCGCAGCGTCACCTGCCAGGCGCCGGCGGCGGTCCGCCTGGCCGTGGCGCGCTCGGTCTAAGCTGCCAGAAGGTGTTCGCGGCAAACAGGTCGTGCAGCAGGTAGCGGAGCGAGTCGGGCGTGACCGCCTGCAGCTCGCGGTAGAGGTCGAGCGAGTTCGCCCGCGCTCACCTTGGGGTAGACGCCGAACTCCTGCGGCAGGTAGCCCAGCGTCTTCCGCACTTCGTCCTTCTGCTTCACCACGTCGATCTCGCCCAGGCGGATGCTGCCCGCATCCGGCTCCTGCAGCGTGGCCAGGATGCGCATCAGCGTGGACTTGCCGGCGCCGTTGGGGCCCAGCAGGCCGTACATCCCCGCCGGAATGGTGAGCGTCACGTCCCTCAGCGCGTGCACGCCGTCGGGATAGGTCTTGGACACGGCGCGAATCTGCAGTTCCATCTCGAAACGCCGTTCTGCCACGCTGGTGGACGAGGAAGTGTCCGCCGGCCGCCTCAGCGGAACCTGAACAGCAGCGGGAAGAGGAAGGCTACGACCGCGGCCCACGCGAAGAGGACGTAGAGGTAGGTGGTCTGCCAGTGGAGCAGGCGCGGGAAGGCGACGCGGCCGCGGAGGAAGCGCACGTAGAGGAAAGCGGAGCCGGCCAGGTTACCCAGCAGCACCACGTTCTCGCCGAGGGCCGCGACCCGGTTGGGCGTGAACCCGAAGCTCGAGATCCGGGTTCCCACGGCCCAGAGCGCCAGGAGGTCCACCAGCAGCGCGGTTCCCACCAGCGTCAGCTGGATCCAGTCGTTGGGCCCGGGGCGGGCCAGGTGGTCGCGTGCCGAGAACGAGTAGAGGAGGAGCGCGAAGACCACCACCAGCAGCAGGTCGAAGACGATCAGGATCTCGCGCCTGGGATCGATCCCCTGGCCCGTGGCCACCATCGTGGCCATGAAGCCCAGGAAGAGCAGGGCGAAGAGCGGCGAGAAGATCCGGGTGAGCACCGGCGCCATGTTCTCGATCACGCTCTGCTTCGCCTCCACCAGCCACGAGGCGACCACCGCGGCGGCGGCGATGCCGCAGGGCACGACCCAGAGGCCCACCAGGGGTCCCGCGTTGATGCCGATGGCCCGGAACAGGGCCATGGTCACCCCCACCAGCACGCCCCCGCCCAGCGCGATCAGCACGTAGTAGATGAACAGCTCGCCCGTGAAGCGGACGAAATCCATCCGCCGCTCGCTGCCGTGCCAGCGCCCGCCCACGTACGCCACCCCCACGGCCAGCCAGAGCGCGATGGGCAGGTGGAGAATGGTCAGCAGCTGCGTGTCACCGGCCGGCGCGTTCCCCACCGCCTTCGGGAACGGGTAGACGTTCACCGCCACGGCCGCCAGCGCGAAGGCGGCCGCGAGCCAGAGACGGCCCGCGGTGGGGAGCGGCCGCTCCCACGCGAAGTACGCGGCGATGAACGGGAGGGTGAAGAAGCTCAGGTTGAGCGGGTAGAGCAGGCTCTTGTCGAGGTCGAAGTCGATCCCGAAGAGCGCCGGGAGCTTGATCGCCGCCGCGGCCGCCACGGCCAGGGCGAGCGCCACCCACATCTTCCGGGAGCCGTACGCCGCGTCCGGCTCCGCGCCGCCCTCCCAGCCGTCTCCGGAGAGGACGAGCTGCTTCCAGAGCCGCTCCGAATGCTCCCGCGCGAACTCGCGGGTCAGGGCAGAGATCGCCCCCATCCGCTTGACCGCCACCAGGAACGCCTCGTCCTGGGAAAGGCCGTCGCCCTGGAGGGCAGCGATCTGCTCGCGCAGGTGGTCTTCCAGCTCCGCCGCGTCCGAGGCCGTGATCGTCCGGCTCCCGCGCAGGTGCGCCCGCCACGCCTCGATCTGCTGCTCCAGCGGTTCCGCCGGGGCGTCGTCCTGGTTCCGGTGCATGCGCTCAACCCCGCTGGGGAAAAAGAATTGGGTTCGGAGTGGTGGATACGGACTCGGCCATCCCCGACCAGACGTTGCGGAGCGCCTGGTCAACCGTGCGCCACTGGCGCCGCTCCTCGTCCAGGTGCTCGCGGCCGGCCTGGGTGATCTGGTAGTACTTCCGCCGCCGCCCCGACTCCGCCTGGTCCCAGCGAGCCTCGATCAGCGCGGAGCGCTCCAGCCGGTGGAGCACCGGATAGAGCATCCCGTCCGTCCACTCCAACTCGCCGCCGGAGAGCTCGCGCACCCGCTTCAGGATGGCGTAGCCGTAGCTGTCCCCCTCGGCCAGGATCGCCAGCACCAGGGGCGTGGACGACGCCGCGACCAGGTCCTTGTTGATGCTCATCGGCCCGATGGACTCCCTCGCGGGGTGGCGCCGGATCCGTCTCTCGTATACATAGCTCCATTATACATAGCACTGCAAGGTATGGAAAGCGAGCCGGTCCGCTGATCCCGGATCCGCTGGATTCCGTGCTGTGACAGGGCCTGCTGGATTCACACAGGGGCACAGAGGCACAGAGAGGCGCGGCGAGACGCAGTTCTCCGTGGCTCTGTGTTCTCCGTGGCTCTGTGTGAAAAGCAGTTCAGCCGGATCTGATTGGATGCGGGTTCCGCTCGCGGGTGGGGTCGTCGAGGCTTTGTCCGGGATCGCGCCGGAGCGTCGTCCAATGCACTCCCATGATTCTTGCGTCCGGCCCGGCCGTTCAGCCGCGCGCGCCGGCCCCGGGCGCGCCGCACGGTACTGATTCGGGCCCGCGGACAGGAAGCGATGGAGCCGGACCACACCCCCGCCGTGCTGGTGGTAGACGACCGGCCGGAGAACCTGCTGGCGCTGGTGAGCGTGCTGGAACCGCTGGAACTGGAGACGGTCCAGGCCGGGTCGGGCGAAGAGGCGCTCCGGCGCGTGCTGGAGCGCGGCTTCGCCTGCGTGCTGCTGGACGTGCAGATGCCCGGGATGGACGGCTTCGAGGTGGCCCGCCACATCAAGCAGCGCGAGCGCACCCGCCACACCCCCATCCTCTTCCTCACCGCCATCGACGCCGACCCGCAGCGCGTGCGCGAGGCGTACGCGCTGGGCGCGGTCGACTTCCTTTCCAAGCCGATCGACCCCGACCTGGTGCGCGCCAAGGTGCGCGCCTTCGTGGACCTGGACGCCAAGGCCCGGCGCATCGAGCAGCAGGCCGCCGCGCTGCGCGACGCCCAGCTGCGCGAGGCCGAGCTGCGCCACCGCGCCGGGCTGGCCGAGGCCGACGCGCGCGCCGCGGTGGAACTGCGCGCCGCCAACGAAGAGCTGGCCCGCCAGACCGCCGAGGCCGAGGCGCTGGCCCGCGGGCTCGAAGACGCCAACCGGCGGCTGCGCGACGCGGTGCGCCAGGCCCAGGCGGCGCGCGAGCAGGCCGAGCGCGCCAGCCAGGCCAAGAGCCAGTTCCTGGCCAACATGAGCCACGAGCTGCGCACCCCCATCAACGCCATCGTGGGCTACACCGACCTCCTGCACC
>Ga0207706_10000410_pt1 | contig 46041 bp, 33 predicted proteins | sample KBSC53metaG_FD_184318 | JGI IMG/M metagenome (GOLD analysis project Ga0207706, IMG submission 184318) | Corn rhizosphere microbial communities from Kellogg Biological Station, Michigan, USA - KBS C5-3 metaG (SPAdes) (version 2) | ecosystem: Host-associated > Plants > Roots > Rhizosphere > Soil ... | reverse complement strand
AGCGGGCCGTACTTCACGTGCACCTTGCGGCCTACCTGCCGATATGGATATGGTTTCACACGTGCACTGTTCGCGATCCCACTCCGCAGGGATTCAATTTCACCGTCGTCCAACGCGGCCGGATATCCGCTGAAACACACGAAACGCACGACGCTTGGGGTCTGCAAGACCCGCAAGCGTTCTTCCGGACCGATATGAACAAAGACGTACCCCGGAAACAAGGCGAGTTCCAGTTCCTTTTGTCGATCCTTCCAGCGCCGGACGCTGCGATACAGTGGCAGGAAGCAGCTGATGCCTCTTTCCTCAAGTTGTTTCCTCACATGTTTTTCATGACGCGCACATGTGTATGTCGCGTACCAGCGGGCCAGTGGAGAGATACTCGAGCCGCCGGCCGAAAGCGCCGTATTCTCACGCGGTGTCATTTCGCAAGTCATCTCGTCGTGTCTCAGCGCTTGTTGCCAATCACAGCTTCGCCGCCTCACTTACAGGGTTTTCGTGAGCTAACCCGTTCAGCAGTAACCAGATACGTACAAAATCGGGCGACTATCTGTTCAGCAACCCTTCGACGGCGTGTCTGCTCATGGCCGCCTGCCAATCCCCGGTGTTTCACCGTTCACGCCGGGGCGGAACAGTTTTTGCGGCTGAAGTTGAATCTCTATGGTGGCGCTCACATTCCGGGCTGCTTTGGGCTGAATCACCGGAAACAGCCAATGCTCGTATTGCAAGGAGGTGGAGAGGCCCAGGCTGGGACGCAGCCAATAATCGTTGCGTACTCCCACGTCAGTGAGGGTTCCGCCGCCTGGGATAAACTGCCAACTCACTTTCTGGTGCCGGTAGTTGAGCTGCAGACGATTTCGCCCACTGAACCAGTAGTTGGTCCAAGCTTGTGCGCCCTGTCCTTGGCGACCTATCCAACTGCCCAGCAGCTGACCCTGGTTCGTGTAGCCGTTGAGGTATCGGTCGTTAAAGTAGAAAAAACCATGGCTCAGTCGGCCACCGGCCGGCAAGTCCGTGTACACACCCTCGATGCGCAGGTCGAGTCTTGGCAGACGTGGTAGCCGAGAAAAATATAGGCCTCCACGGATTGCCGAACGATCGAAATAGGCTATGGGAGTTTTCTCGTCGTCAACGAAAGCGTCCCCATAAAACGTCACCCAGTCGCGGAATTTAGGCACCCGATACGACCAGTCCAATCCCGATCGCCGGTCTCCCGGATCCGCCGGTCCGCCTTGGACCCCGTTCGAGGTACTAAGACTGAACATGCTGTTTTTAAACGACCGCAAAGTGAACGGCACTTCCTCGCCCGCAAATATCACAGTGCGGGAAAAGCCAAATTCGAAATTCTGCGTCGGCTTGAAAGTGAACCTCTCGCCGTGAATCATGGGTTGGCGGCGGAGTGGCTGCCCGAAAGTGCCAAAGGCGCCATTGACGGCCATGAATTCCTGTCCGCTGAGTTGGCCCAGAAAGAACTCCAGCCGCATTGGTCCTAACCAACCCAGAACGCTGGGCAACTTGAACGGCGTCGTACGGTTAATGCGGAACATGTTAAGCGGTATGGCGTTGTCGCTGAGCATGATGGCGCCGCCGTCACCCGGTCCCCACCAGAGGCTTTGCCGCCCGAAAGAGATCTGCCAGTTTGAAAACATGAGCCCCACATAAGCATCCAGCACCTGGTAATGGCTTACTGCGGCCTGGCCTGTGCCCGGCGGCGTCTGTGGAAGATGGTCGACTTGCTGAATGGTTTCGCGAGCCGTCAGGGGCAATGCCGGCAAACCGGAGGAACTCTGCCATTCGCCACGGAAATAGCCCATCCAGCGGCCTCCTGTGGCAAACGCCGAAAACCCCGTTATGTTATTCCAGCCTTCGCCATACGGACGTCCAAAATCGTTGATCTGCGTTTGCGCAAAATGATAGCCGTCCCGGATGGGAATGCCCGAAACGTAACCAGTGCGGCTATACACAGACTCCACACGGAACCCTCCTCCCCCGCCGTCGTCAGCTCCCTCCATCTCCGGACGAAACTCGCGTTCGAGCGCGGCGACAATTCCCGCCGCCTCATTTCCATGCGCCTCGTATGCCGGGTGATTTTCCGCTTCACTCAACAACCGCGCGCATTCCCGCCGTGTCCAGGGACGCATCCCGGCAAACGCGCTGTCAATCAGTCCAAACCCAGCCAGGCGATCCAGCGCCGGGTACACCCAGCTATCCTGCGGCACATAAGGCGATCCTTGATTCTGTGGTGACGACTGTCCATCGCCGCGGAGCACGTCGCCGACGTAGCGCCACGCATCGCCGCCGAGTTCTGGATCATGATGATGGCTGTAAACTTGCTGGGCGATAAGGCTCCCTACAACGCTGCCGACAAAAACGTCCGCGGGAAAGTGTTGCTCGGCCCGGACGCGAGAGTAGGTCACTAACGAAGCCAGGCCATAACCCAGCAACTTCGGCACCGGGCCGGGATATTCATGTCCGATGACGCCTGCTATAGCCCATGCCGCGGCGGCGTGCTCCGAGGGAAGGGAGGTTCCTCCTTGAAAGAAGTGCCCTGCGCCGTCTCCCTGGAGTGGCCGCTCCCGGCCCAGCGAGTACTTCAACGCCTCAACCGCAACCAGGGTGTGGAGCGCAGCTTGCCCCGCGAGCAAGCCAGTTTCGCGCCAGTGTTGATTGCGGGATGGATAGCTCAGGAGCCACATTCCAGCTGCACCGCCGACTAAAGCCCCCATCCCGGCATTAGAAAGATTGTTGTAGTGGCTGAGGGTCGCAGGCTTGTGAGACAAATGGAGACTGACATCCCGATCGGTCACCAGCAGCCCTGTGGTGATTCCGGCAAAAGGAACCAGCCACTCGGTGTCGGAGAATCGGAGTCGCATGGGACTGGTCCAGATTTGCTTTTGGTCTTGCAAAAAACTCCTCCGCAGATCGTGGAACCGCAGCGGCGATGCCGAAACCTGCCACTCTTCGAAATCTGCCGGACTGCCTCCCGCTTTCGTCTTGCCTTGATCTCCTTGGTTGGCCGCCACCGACGCTTGCGCGTCAGCTTGCCTCTCAACTTGTGGTGGTTGCGGCGTCTGTGCCGTGCATACACCCGGTTGCGCGACGATCACACTCATTGCTCCCCAACCACATGCCATTAACACCGCCCTCACGCACATTTCAAACTTCCGTTGTTACGGCTTGAAATAAGCAATCGTCAGCGCCACAGAAGTCGCTAGCTGCGCCGCCTGGAGGGCTGTTGCCCAATTCCGGGTTCCGATTTTGGGCGCCTTCTCCGGTACCACGACCGAATCCCCCGGCCTCAATTCCGAATTGAGAGGATCACCTGACCACCATCCGGAGTTGTTTTGCGATGAGAGCACCGACCCATCAGCCCGAACTACAAAGACAGCTTTCTTGTCTGCCATTTGGCTGAGTCCTCCTGCCTGGTTGAGATACCACTTCGCGCTGCGGCCTGGCCGGTAACTGATCGCGGTGGGATTAAATACCTGTCCTGACACCAACACGTAATTTGCTTTCTTGGGAACTACCAGAACATCGCCGTCGCGTAAGGCAATATCCGCCGAGGTATTGCGCCACTGCTGGACATCCGGCTGAATGTGAACCACTACGCGGCCAATGGGTGCGTTGGCTTCGAGTTGATTAAGAGCGGTTTCGGTTTGTGCAACCGCTGTGAGTTTTGCATTCTTTTGGTCCTGGTCACCGTCCGGTAGCGCTTTAAGGTTGATTGCCTCAGCTTTCATTCGCTGCACCAAGGCGAGGTAGGATTGCATCTGCAGCTCTCGAACCTCTTGCCGCATCAGGACAGCGCCGTAGGGATAAGCTTCCTGCGAGAATCCGCCGGCTCGCTCCACGAGCGAACTGAGCCGCTCGCCCGTACGAATACCGTACGATCCAGCATGCTGAACTTCACCACGAACCGTGACCGAGGCGCCAATGTCGTTCCACCCCGGCGCTTGCCTGATTGTCAGCACGTCTCCGTCGCGTAGTTGCAGGTTGTCGTTTCCAACGCCACTCAACGCCGCTGCGAGCTCAATGGGTACGCTTTCGCTTGCAGTTCCCGGCAAACTTCCTATCGCGTAGTGCGTCAAGTCCGCCTTGTTCGGGTCGGCGCTTCTTTTGAGTCCGCCCGCTGTACGAACCAGGTCTTCAACGTGCATGTTGGTGGTCAGAGGATAGCGGCCAGGCTTGGCCACCTCCCCTTTCACATACACGGTGGGCGGATCAACTCGCGCGGAGTTGCGATGAACCAGGACACGGTCACGAGGTTCGAGCAGCAGGTTATCCACGGGATTTCCCGCCAGCGCTCGTCCCAGGTTCACACTGAAGATCTTCATCGTTCCGTCGGACTGGGTCCGGAAAAGTTGCGCCGACTCCAGACCGGCGTCGGGAGAGATTCCCCCCGCCAGATAGATCGCGTCACGCAGATGCGCTTGCCCAGAAGTACGGAACTGTCCCGGTGTCCGGACCTCACCGCCGACCCAGACAGTCGGCGCCGGTTCGAAATCGAACCGGCTGAATATGCGGACGGTATCGAGAGGCTCCAACTTTGGAGACGCCGCCGGATTGGCCAGCGCGGCTGCCAGATCGAAGCTCTCGACGCTGGGCCGGAAGTCCGGTGCATTCAGGCGGACGATTTCGGCGTAGTGTCCCGCCGGCTCGGGCAGAAGATCGTGGTACGACGCCAACAGATCCGTGAGCCGCATCCCGTCGTGATAAGAGTAGCGGCCCGGACGAAGTACATGGCCCTGAAGATAAATCGCCTGCTCGTTGTATGAGGCAATCGGGAAGATATGAATCTGGTCTCCGTCCCGGACCTTGAAGGAGCTCAACTGCTCAGCAACCGCAGTGGAATTGCTGTCAGGCGAAAGGTTGAGCGTCAACATCGTGCGCTTCTCGTGTGCCTCAAGCCGTTGCACCTCGATGTGGCGCAACGCCGCCGCGGGGAGAATTCCGCCTGCCAGATCGAGAACTTCAGCCAACGACTCTTCGCCATGCAATTCGTAGATCGCAGGCCGCCGCACCATTCCGCCCACCATGACTTGCGGGCCAACCGGCGGCACCAGCAAAGAGTCGCCGTTTTCCAGTCTCTGGACCTGGGAGCTGACACCGTGCAGGAGCAGTTCGTAAGCGTCCACTTCTTCGATCAGCTGTTTGCCACGGTAGTGCTTCAGGCCGCGCAGCGACCCACGCTGGCTGATTCCTCCAGCCGCGAACAGGGCATTGAGTGGTGTGGAAAGCGAACTGATGTCGTAAGCTCCGGGCTCCGCCACTTCTCCGACGACGTACACCCGAACGGTTCGCAGACGCGAAAGCGAGACATCGGCCGAAACGTCCCGGAATTGTGTGCGCAGAACCTTCTGCACCGAGTCCTGAACTTCTCCCAGGGTCCGCCCGCTTACCAGCAGCGGTCCGGATTCAGGCAAATTGATTCTGCCTTCACGGTCCACGGATCGAACCAGTCTCTCTGAAACAGCTCCCCAAAGATTGATAGCCAGGCCGTCACCCGGGCCCACCACATAGTCGGGGCCGACTGGCAGATCCATCGGGATGGCGTCCGGTTGACGAATCCCGTTGCGGAAGATCTCCATGCCGAACCGTTCCGGTTCGCGATCCCGGGGAGCAGCCTGCACATACATGTCATACAGCGATGGAATGTCAGCGTAAGGATTGCTCTTGTGAACCATGGTCACTGGCGCAAGTTTCGCGCTGGACAGCGGCCCAGTTTCGCTCGAAAGCCGGTAGGCTCGATTCGCTTCTGCTCTCGTCGAAGGCGTCGACTCCGGGGCACTACCCATTGTGAGAGGTGGAACATCGTCTAAGCTGCGTTGTCGCAGGAGGCCGTCGACATCATCCGGGCCGGTACTAGCCATGCCGAGAGAAATGCTTCGGAAAGCTAAGGGCGACTGCCGCGAAGCATCTGGAGCCAGACTCAGATTTACACTGCCATCTTCTGTAGCTCCTTGCACCTCCCGGCCGCTGGACGTCCAAAGCGTGCGGATCGGATCAATCGGCGACCTCCGGTCGGGCAAGATCGGCGCCGACGGTTCAGCTGCTGGAGCGTTAAGTGAACCTCCCGGAGGTCCACGCTTTGAGGTAGCTTGGCCGCAATCCGATTTGGTTAATTGATCGCACGCAGTGTGCTCTGTGCGTGGCTCCCACGCTTGCTGATACCCGTCGCCTTGTCGAGCTGTAGCGGCTCCCGAGTCTCCCTGTTCCTCCAACTGCACCAGGCGACGAGCACGCTGCTTGAGGAGAAGATCCTGCTCCTTGGCTACTTCCGAGTCCGGGTTCAAAATCGGCAGCAGGTAACCGTAGCGCTGCACCAACTGGGTAGCAATGGAACGAAATTTCACGTCGTGATCCAAGCGGTCGAGGATGGCCTGACCGGTCAGGGCACTGTCTTCTACGATCTGTCCATTGTCGGTCGCTTCCTTGGCCACCCACAGCTTCAGCTCTACTAGGATTCCTGGGTCTCTCACCAAGACAGCCTGAAGTTGCGAGGCGGATGCAGCTACACGCGCCAGGTTCTCTTTGGCAAGATCGGAAACCTCGGAGGAGCGCGCCGGCGGGGCAGCGTATTGGGCATCGTGCCGGGTGTTTTCTTCCTGCGCCGACATGCCTGCATAAAACATGCAGGCGACAAGCGGAATAAGAAGCAGAAATCTGGTGCTGCCTAACTTCATCCTGCCCTCGTTTTCAATTCACACCGCTGCGATGGCGAACCCTCTCGGCAACGCTTCGCAAGGCATTAATAAAGCCCGCTTCCGAAGTCTCGATATCGTCTGAGTGGATCTCCACCGAAGCCCAATAGAACACGCTGTAGTCTTGGTGGGGCGCGACGGCAATGATGCGTAGTTCCGGGTGCTCCCGCAGCAAAGCGTCGCAGAGACCGGGCCTTTTGCCCGGCTCATCCACGGCCATCACGAGCAGATCGGGCACCGTTCTGTCCACAAAGTCAGGAATATCAGCGTCATTGGAAACCTCTCCGATAACTTCGATCCAAGACCGGTCGGAAAGCAAATCCAGAAGCGCTTCGCGCATGACCTTCGGCCGATTGGCCACCAGGATGCGAATCGGCTTATTCATCAGCCACTCCTGAGCAAAAACACGAATATTCGGCGAGTTCCCCTTGTAAGAGTTCCTGCCCGCCTCGATTTTCTTAGAACGCGGTTAGCGCGAAACGGGCTGATATCAGCTGTTTGGGTCCCTCCAGATAAGAAGACAGCCTTTCTGCTGCTTGATTCTTCCTTAATGAGGCTAGATGAGGCTAGGTCACTTGAGCGAGTCCGGTAACTGTCAATACGTGCAGGTCACCGAGGGGTTGTCGGATGACCAAAGCCCAGAAACTGGCACAGAGGAGCAGAGGTAAGTGAGGCAAGAGTCCGGGAGAGAAGACCAAGACGATGCTGAGAATGGCCACACGGAAGAGCAGGCCTCCATGCTTTCTTTTGAGCTCGCTCATAGTCATCGCCAAGAGCTTCTATTCAGAATGAGGCGCAATAACGCGGAAATGCCTTTAGGTTAGTCCGCATTGACGACGCGATCGACGGGCTTCTGAAAACTCTTTTGATCCAAGTCGGCGCAGGGATAGTACAAATCACCTGATGACGGCCTGAAGCTGAGCGATCTTGTGGTCGAGTTTCTGGCACTTGACCAGGCAACGAGCGAGGTCTTGCTTGACCTCGAAGGTGCGGTGATAGTTAGGTCTGACAGATACGCCGCCGAGGCCTGTCACTTTTGCTAGTGGCTGGAATCCTTCTTGTCTGGCTAAACTTGGTCAACTGAGACTACCGCTGAAGTCCCCGCGGTTTCCTTCCAATCCAATCCTGTTCCGGTGGGGGTTTTCTTTAGGCCGCAGATAAGGAATGCGCGGCAGCGTTTGCTATGCGAACAGAGCAGCCGTGATCTTACTTTCCAGTGCCATAGCCCTTGTTTGGGCGAACTGGTTGTTCTGACACTTTTTCTCCCTAAGAATCATCCGTAGATTGCCTCCGTTGAGGCACGCTGGTGTAGCGCTCACACTCGTCTGTCACGCGATGAGAACACCAGGCAGGGGTGCGACAGCCCAGGAAGGGAACTGTGTTTATGAAGAGCCAGAGCGTTTGTACTGAGCTCGTGAAACGCGCCCAGCGAGGTGACTCGGAAGCCTTTGCTGCCCTGTTCCACGCTCACAAGAAGCAGATCTACTCCATCTGCCAGCGCATGACCGACAGTACAGCACAAGCTGAGGACCTCACCCAGGATGCGTTTTTGCAGGTGTTCCGTAAGCTCTCGACGTTTCGTGGAGACTCGGCACTATCCACCTGGTTGCACCGGATCGCGGTGAACACCGTGCTATTGCATTTCCGCAAGAAAGCTCTGAAGCAGGTCTCATTGGACGACATATTGAACCAGGACTCATCCAGCCAAAACTCAACTCCGCTGCACCTGGAACCTGGCGGCCGAGACAACAGGCTAGCCAATACGGTAGAACGCATCACGCTAGCCCGGGCCATTAGGGATTTGCCGGCTGGTTGCAGAACCATTTTCCTGTTGCACGAGGTCGAAGGGTATGACCACGAGGAAATTGCCCAGATTATGGACTGCTCCGTGGGAAACTCCAAGTCGCAACTGTACAAAGCCAGGCGCCGCATCCGGGAGTTTCTGAGCCTAGCCCCGGCCGAAGTGACCGTTGACCGCATGTAAGAGCACCTTGAGATTCGATCGGGAACGCCGTGGGCCTGCCAACCAAGCTTGAAATAAAATAAAGGATCGGTGGCCGGCAGAGTCGATTGTCGGCCACTCGAATTTAGCAACTTCAGTACAAGTGAATCCTTTTTAGGCGGCGATCCGCTGGCCCAGGAAATCCTTGGCTTTTTCTTTTTCGGCGTCCCACTTCTTCAACTGTTCGGGACTAAGGAAGCTGACGACGCGCTGACGAATCGCGTCGCGATTTGAAACAACCTTGCTGATGACGTCGGCATTGGTCGTGTTGGGATTCTGTTCCATGTACTCTGCGATTTGTTCTCTCGCTTCCGTAAGAGCGGCATGAAGTTTCTCCTTTTGATCGTCGGTGAGATTTAGGTCACTAGCAAAGCGTTTCAATTCGGTCGCCACTTCCTCGCGTTCTACAGTACTGAGATTCATGTCATTTCTCCTTGATCGTTTAGTAAGTGTGCGGTTTAGGACACCACTCAGCTGTCTCGTGATGTTAGCTCCCAATTAGTTGCGGGTAGCTAACCCGAATTAGAGCAGGGTCCCTCAACAAAGGGAAGTAGCACAATTAGTGGGAACAGCGGAAACCTCTACTAGATGGTGACCTGTCGCAATATGCCAGGTCGCCCCAGTTCGCCAAGGGACAGATGTTCCGCTCAATCCGCGTCTGGTGGTGGAGGACATCGAACCTTTTAGGAAGTCCGCTCTTTCGCCCTGCAAGAAGAGCCGGGTTGACTGTTGTAAACAGATGAGATGAGAACGCCGGTCTCCGACGGGATACCCTACTTTCCCAAGTGGTCCGCCGCCCGGGCTATACCTTCCGTTGTGATGCTTATCTACGTCAGCCCGACTACCTTCCGACTGTCATTTAGGACTGTCACTGGAACCAGGCAAAAGACCGCGTGGGTCTGTTACCTCTCGCCTGACCGGTCGAAAGTTAAGAATCCTCTCAGGATGGGTGGAATAGGTTAGTTCCCCGTGCATGCCCTCTAACAACACAAGGCCCTTCCCGGGAGTCCACACTTCAATCAGCTGGCCGTCGTCCGTCTTGTACTTGACGGCGTAGTGCAGCTCGATCAGTGGTAAGTTTAGTTGGTGAACGGAGATAATCGTGCCGGGTCCGACAGTGAAAACCGTACAGGGGTTTCGGCCTAATGGAACTTTCATTGTGGCTTTACCCCATGCCGGATTCAGTAAGGGGAGCAAGAAAGCTACGCGCAGAATTTGTTTTATCATTGTAGCTCCCAACGACACCATGTGATGTGAAAAGTGTCTCTCCTCCAGAGTCCATTTGCATCTGTCGCTTTTGCCAGCACTCCAGGGCTTTTCCAGGGGGCTGAACCCGATCATTTGGGCGCGCCTAGATGGGAAATTGCCCTTCCGAAGGAGACCGAGCCAGCCCCCTCCCTGTCACAATTGACACTGTTTCTCGTTACGCTCACGTCATAGAATTCGGGGTGTCAGGGAGGCTCCCCAATGAGCATGAAGACCCGTATCCGGCAGGCTAATGGCGTCACCATCGTGGATTGCCGCGGGCGCATCGTTCTTGGCGAGGAATGCGCGGTTCTAAGGGACGCAGTTCGCGAACTGCTCTCTAAGGGGCAAACAAAGATCCTGCTCAATCTCGGGGACGTAAACTATATCGATAGCTCCGGGATTGGCGAGCTGGTCAGTGCCTTCACGACCGTACGCAACCAGGGGGGCGAACTCAAATTGCTTAACCTGACCAAGAAAGTCCACGATGTCCTGCAGATCACCAAGCTGTATACCGTCTTTGATGTGAAGGACGACGAAGCGGGCGCAATCAAATCGTTTAGCGCCGAAGCAGCTGCCGACGCGGCCTAGTTGACTGAGCCCATAATAAATAATTGATGGGGCGCGCACTCCAGAGTCTCTTGATGGAGCCTCTGGAGTGCGCGAAATCCGCGTCAATCGAGGAGAAAAGGACTTACACTGCCCCAAACCTCTAATCTCGTTTGTGACAGAAAATGGGAGCGGTCCAAGGTTCAAGAAAGTCTCACTATCCGTGGACTAAAAATGGGGGCAGGTCAGGTTCTCTACCTGTTATTACTGCCAGTTTCCAGGCTTCGCTTCGTGCCTGATAGGTGGTGTTTTGCATCCTTCAGGGTGTTAAATGACCGAACCAAGAATCTACATCCCTAAGTCAGTCGCGTTCCAGCGCGCGGCAAAGTTGGCGTCTTCAGCGTCGCGGCAGATCGACAACGGCGTTCCGCTGAACGAAGCCCATGTAGTCGCGCTGCTCGAGTACTTCGAATTTCTCGCGCCTGAGCAGTTTACCTCTATCGTAGGCCCGGGTTTGGCCGCCGAGTTCAGCGCTGTGACCGAACATGAATTTCCGCTGGGCTTACTGAAGGAACGGGCGCCGCTCCTCCAGTTGCTCTTGGATCACACATCGATGTTCGCCGGCGCATTCTTACATGATGGCGAAGACGACCCGCGCTGTTATCGTGAGTGGAAGCGTATGCGCCAGGAAGGTCTTCCATCTGGACGCTTTAGCAGTTATGACTGCTTGGCTTCTAACATCACGATGGCCATGACACTCGGGCAATCGCCAACATTCGCCGACTCCAAGGTCCAACTGCTAAAGCACCGCATTCTTAGACGCACGGCCGAGATACTTCTCGCAGGCGGTTATAAGTCAGAAGAACACTTGCGGCAGATTCTCCCAGCACAGGGACCTGATTCCGCTCAGCTTCTGGCAATACAAGTGTTTGTGTTGTCGAGGCGGGGCCCGGACGATCTGATGAGGCTGTGCGGCAAGATTAACGGGTCGTCAGAAGCAACATTGGTATATTGGGCATCCAAAGACCCACTAGTACGCTATCTGCTGAAGACTTGGCAATGGCTTGAGCCGATTCGGTACGACGAGTCGAAATTGAGTCCAGATGTGCTCAAGGAGCGCGGAGGTATGCTTTACAGCGCGTGGAGAAGTGGTTTGGGTGCTCCCGCAGGCCTGGCCCAGCGAGAATTGCCCGGAAGTGGCGCGGGCAGCGAGGACCGTTTCCCGTGCGTACTGAGCGCAGGCCAAAGGCAGCGATTCTCGCCCGTACCTGTGTTGCTTGTCGGTGGGCCGGGGGTAGGCAAGACTGCATTCCTTCGCGCGCTTGCTCGGCACCTGGACCACGCCGCCGGCGGCACCCTAGGGAAAGGACTTCACCTAGAGCCCGGCGAGCCGCATGGATTCTGGAATTCAACCAGCGATCTTTGGGAACCACGCACGCATGCCATCGAGGCTGAGCCGAGTGGATATCACCTTCGCATTCGCGACGATCAGGACCCACAAGTGGCCCGATGGATGCGACTGACCTTGATGGACCATGACAGTGAACATTTCGCACGACCGGAATTGCGTCCGGAGTTTCTGAAGGGGCTGCGTGCCGCCAAGGCGCTTTTGTTCTTTGTCGACGGCTGCTGTTTCCCCGATCGAGTTTCGAAAGATGTCCTGGGTGGCAGCCACCCGATGGAGGAATGGCCCAAGGACGCTGTGGGCCTGGCGGCATCGTACACCCGTATCCTACAAGCGTTTTATGATGTGAATACTGATGCAATTCATCTGCCGGTTGGACTAGTTGTGAGCAAAGCGGACTTGCTTCTGGGAGGGTCACACTTGCCGCCGCCGGACCCGGCGTTCCTGATCACGGAGGAAGTGAAGATGGAACTGGTGCATGCAGGGCTGAAGTACCCAGGCGAACCTGATGACCCATTCGGCAGGCTGCGGTACTGCATACGTAATACCCTGAGCAACAGCAAGGATATGAACCAGCAGGCTTTCATCTTTGAGTTTCTGGAACGGTTCCGGGGATTCATTGCGGCGGCGCTGGGGCAGACGTATCGCTTTCAGATTTTTCTTACCTCGTCATTGCCACCAAATTCCGAAAACAAGGAACACCATCGCTATGGGATATGGGAGGTTGCACGGTGGGTCGTCAATCAGTTGGAACCCGCGTATCGAGTTCAAGCAACACATCAGTTGGAACAGGACCGTGCGGAGTTGGAGCAGCTGAAGAAGGACCTGGAAGAAGCTCTTGTACGCGACAGGGAGGCGTACGCCGATTTCGAAGCGGCCTGCAAACAAAAGGAAGACCGCCTCAATGCCAAGGTGCATGTAGCGGTCCTCGATAACCTTCTTCGGAGAAGCCCGGAGGCCTCTGGGAAGCGAATTGACTCTTCGAAGGAAAGGATGCGGACGGCATTGGAGGAGGCGTTAAGTCTCGCTGACCTCGCGCCCGTAACCAACGAAGTGGATCCCGTCCCATTCACCACGCGCCGTCGGACGGTCCAGCAAGCACTGCGGCGGCTGGAAGAGCAGATCGCGTATTTGACCGAATGGCGTCAACACTTGTCGCCGATCAAGCTCCAGCCTGCAGTACTTCCGGCGCAAAGCAAGAAGGCACCCACGAATTACATCAGAAGCACCATGAAACGGTGGGCAAGCTAGCGGTGTCAAAACTCATCTTGTGACACGGGCGGAGCCAGGCTGGCCTCCTCGTAGTCAATTGTGCAGCCATCGTACCGCCGTTGAGCTGGGATTGGTGTTGTAAGGTTGTCCCGATTTGTGACAGTTGTGGCGCTCGACCTGACATTTCATACAGTTGACCTGCCCATCACACTCTCTATCCTATCTCCAAAGAAATACAAAATAGAAAGAAGACTGGAATGACCATGAATGCAAAAACGACCTTCGTTTCCACGCTGCTGTGCTTCATTCTTCTGCTTCCGGCTGCTTCCGCTCAAAATGTTGAAATCACAGGCCACGTGGGCGGCCAATTTAATGGCGGGCTTGACCTGTCGACTTCGTTGTTTCGCAGAATCGAGGTCGGAAACAGCACGAACTATGGCGTCACGGCAGGTTACCTGCTTGGTGAGCACTACGGCATAGAGTTCCAATGGAATCACACAAAAGCAGACACCGTTGCCCAGCCCGTAGGCGGCGGCAGCGACGTGAACGTATTCAAGTTGAAGCAGGATCAGTACATGGGCAACTTTCTTTTCCACCTCACAGACCGCGAATCGAAGCTGAGGCCTTTTGGATTCTTCGGCTTGGGGGCGAGTGACTTGTCACCCGACCGTAGTGGCGTCAGCGGCGTCACTCGTTTTGCCTTTGCTCTTGGTGCTGGCGCGAAATACAACGTCAGCAAGCATTTAGGTTTTCGCGGTCAGGCCAAGTGGTCTCCCACATACCTCACTACCACGGACGCCGGATATTGGTGCGATCCTTTCTGGGGCGGATGCTGGGTTGTGGGTAATAACCACTACTTACACGAGTTCGATTTTACTGGTGGAATTACTTTGCGGTTCTGACAGGAACTCATTCTGGGGTCGGACCTACAAGAACTTCCAGTTTTTCCGTCCGCAGCAGCAGGAAGGTCAAGACCGCGTTGCCTTGTTTCCCCGAGCTAAACCGCTCCGTCCTTCCGATGATCAGCACGAGGACCAGTGCGGTCAGGTGACCGACCCCGGGATGGTCAAATTGGTGGCCAAGTTAAGCAACCGCTGAGCAGTTTTCCAGCCTGAAGGACGTGCCACATTCCGAAGGTTGTGTCACTTGGGAAACGGTGAGGCACATTCACACAAGTGCTCTCAAGACATGGCAGCATTGGAGCGGACGGGCGGAAGAAAGCGAGCGGAGAATTCCAGAGGTCCTCGCCACCGAGTGTCGGATCTCCAAAGCGTAGTGAGTCTAATGACGCGGCTGACATTGTTAGCGATGGCGATTGTGCGCTATCCATTCTCAGCAGGTTTGCTAAAGCTGATCGGGGACAAGAATGTTCACAAACCCAAATTCTTCCCTCCGGGCTCTCTTGATCGCAATTGTGTGTGCTCTGTTGCTGATTGCCTGTGACAAAAAAGACGCTACGCTGCAAGCCGGTACCGACCGGACCAAGCATGGAGCGGCTGCCCCCAGTCCGACATCGTCCACCGCAACAAAAGCTCTATTGTTACCGCTTCACTTCGAACAACACACCGGTGATCTCGAAGAAATGGTGAAGCGACACAACATCCGTGCTCTTGTCATTCTCAATCCGATCGGCTTCTTTTATGACAAGGGACGGCCCCGAGGCGCAATCTATGAATCGCTGGAAGAGTTCCAGAGGTTTGCCAACAGGAGGCTTAAGACTGGGCGCGTACAGCTAAAAGTCACATACCTGCCGGTCGCTCAGCCTCAAGCGGAAGCCGCCCTCAGCGAAGGAATGGGTGACTTCGTCGCGAACGCCATTGCTGTTACTCCTGACCGTCAGAATCGGGTTGCCTTTTCCGTCCCTATTCAGACCAATGTAACCCGGATCGTAGTTAGCGGACCCGGGTTCGGCTCGTTTTCCGCCCTCGACGAACTCGCAGGGAAAGAAATCTATGTCAATCCGCTCACGATCGCCTACCAGGAACTGCAGAAGTTGAACGACTCGCTGCAGAAAGCAGGCGACACGCCCATACACGTTCGGGAAGCTGACAAGAATCTCACCGACGACGATCTGATCCAGATGGTCAACGCCGGCCTGATCCCCGCCACCATCACCACGCGGGAGCGCGCCGAACTGTGGTCAAAGGTCTTCGATAACTTGAGGGTGCATCCCGACGTGCCGATCGTCATCGAGGGACAAACCGCGCTGGTTATGCGCAAGAACAATCCCCAGCTCAAACAGCTTCTGGATGAATTCGTCGCCAGCCATGGAGTTGGTACGTCTTTCGGAAACACGATCCTGCGTCGCTACCTGAAGAATACCAAGTGGGTGAAAAATTCCACCTCCGGCAAAGAGATGGAAAAGTTTCGCGCCACCATTACGCTGTTTCAGAAATATGCCGCGCAATACGATTTTGATTACCTGATGCTGGCCGCACAAGGCTACCAGGAATCCATGTTGAACCAGAGGTTGCGCAGCCCGCGGGGTGCGGTGGGCATCATGCAGGTCATGCCCAGATACGCCGCCGCCTCACCCATCAACATCGCCAACGTGGGCGTAGCCGACGCCAACATTCACGCCGGGGTTAAGATGCTGCGCAACATCGCCGACACCTATTTCAACGATCCCAAGCTGAATCCTGTCGACCGCACGATGTTCGTCTTTGCCAGCTACAATGCCGGCCCAACCCGCGTCTCCCGCCTGCGGAAGCAGGCCGCAGAAAGCGGACTCAATCCTGATGTCTGGTTCGATAACGTAGAACTGACTGCCGCCCAGGACATCGGGCAGGAAACCGTCACCTACGTCCGAAACATTTACAAATATTACGTAGCCTACAAGCTGGCGGTTGAACAGACAGGGTTACGGCAGAAGGCGGCGAAGGGCCAATGAAGCCCGGGTTCCTCGCCCGGTACGACGCCACGACCGATGTCTATAGAGAGTTGTTAACCAATTACACGCAATATAAAAAGGCGTCCACTTTTGCGCTAGGTTGACACCTAGCCGAGGATCTTCATGATGAGCGACGTTTTCATACTAGCGCTACGACGTGCGATCTTCCCAGTCGATCCACTCGACAGGATAAGTCGCCCGGTAAGCGCTCACCGCTTCGCCGAGGGTCGCAAAAAAGGTTTGTTCGCCGAAGCGCGTGAAGAGTCCGAAGCGCTTCAACTTGTCCTTGACTGGATCCTTCATCTCGGCGAAACACAACTCGATGCCGGCGCCGCGCAGGATGTCGTCGAGCTCGCAGACCGCATCGGCTGCGGTGACGTCAACGCTGGTGACCGGCTCCGCCGCGACCACGAGCCAACGGACGGGCGGCGGTGAGTTGGCAATGGCATCGAGGACGCGTTCGTGGAACAACTCGGCATTCGCGAAGAAGAGCGGCGCATCCCAACGGAACAGGACGAGGCCCGGGATCAAGCGCGCCTCGGGATAGCGGGTAATGTCATGATAGCCCTTGACGCATTCGACGCGGCCGAGCACGGCCGAATGCGGGCGCCAACCGTCCCAGAGGAACTCAATCACAGCAATCACAATCGCGAGACCAATGCCCGGAATGGCGCCGAAGGCGGCGACCCCTGCGAAGCAGGCCATCGAAAGCCAGAACTCCCAGCGCTGGATGCGATAGATGCGGCGCAGGTTGGAAACCTCGACCAGGCCAATAGCCGAGGCAATGACGACGGCAGCCAGGGCGGTGTGGGGCAGATGCTGGAGCAGATTAGGCGCGAGCACCAGCAGCAGTGCGATGGCGAGGGCGCCCACCACTCCCGTCAGCTGGGTCTTTGCGCCAGCCGCCTCTGCCACTGGGGTGCGCGATGAGCTGCTGCTGATGGGGAAGCCCTGAAAAAAGGCGGCGGCGAGATTGGCGACGCCGAGGGCTACCATCTCCTGGTTTGGGTCGACCGGTGTGCGCAGACGCGCCGCGTAGGTTCGAGAAAGCACGCTCGTGTCCGCGAATGAGACGAGTGCAACCGCAACGCCACCCATGAGGATCGGTACCAGATCGTCGACGTGGACAAGGGGTAGACGAGGTGAGGGCAAACCTTGCGGCAGAAGGCCGAGCACGGACACGCCGCCTTTTGCCAGGCCGAAGGCCGCGACTACACCCGTGGCGGCGACCACGGCGATCAAAATGCCTGGTACGCGCGGCCAGCGCTTCAGTAACAGTATTAGAGCGAGCGTGCTGGCGCCGATCGCGAGCGCCATGAGGTTCGTGTTCCCTTGGAGCACCTTGCCGACGATTCCCCACGCTTGGCGCACTGGGCCGTTCGCGGTGGCGGAGAACCCCAAAAGCTTTGGGACCTGGCTCAGCAGCACCGTCAGGGCAATGCCGTTCATGTAGCCATAGCGGATCGGCTTCGAGAGCAGTTCGGTGATGAAGCCCAGACGTGCCAGGCCCGCGGCAACGCAGACGACGCCGGAGACAATTGCCATCATTCCAGCCAGTGCCACCGCACGTCGCGGCTCACCCGCTGAAAGCGGCAGCACGACCGTGAGGATCACGGACGCGAGCGCCGAGTCCGGGCCCAGGACGAGAATGCGGCTCGGACCGAACAGGGCGTACGCGAGCAGCGGCACGATGGTTGCGTAGAGGCCGTTGATACCCGGCACCCCGGATGCCTCGGCGTACGCGATGCCGACCGGCACGAGCATGGTCGTCATGACGAGACCGGCCACAAGGTCGTGCCGCAGCCAGGACGACTCGTACTGGCGCAGGTTGTTCAACCCGGGAAGCCAGCGTTTCCAGCCGGTTTGATTCGCCTTCATTGCATGGCGAGCAATGCGGCCAGGTTCTGTGGTGTGGGAGGAGAGCGACTCAGTCATGGTTGTTCCTGAGCATCGCTGACGAGTTTGGTTGAACTCCTTGCCGGGCGGACACGCCGCGTCAGGGGGTTCGCCAAAAGTTCCGATGCCCCCGCTCGGCTTCATCGTTTCCTGCAAATTGTTTGCGGTGTCCGCGGATTCCGGCACGACTGCCTCCAATGCCTGAAGGCATGTCCCTGGACATACAAACCCTGTCGAGTGGGTAGACGATGTTCGCCGTAAGCGGGGCCTAATACCACTGTAACAACTGTCAGTAGACGATACCCCGAGTTCTTCGACGCATCAGTCTCGAACCTGGTCAACTGGCGAAAACCGATGGGATGAGAAGGCTGGTCTGCCCGCGCTTGCCCAACCAAGCCGGGGGAAGGCGACCTAGCACAATTACTAGATGAGGGCAGGTACTCTGTGTCCAGTTCTGAACCGCAATGTGGTCATGGGTTAGTGCCGGGAAACCGAGGTTCGGACCATCAGGACCGCATCGCTTCACTGTGCTACAGACACAACGTTCAAAGGTTCTTTGGGAACACCGATCCTGTACCGTCCATTTGCAGACATGATTGCCTTCGATACAAGAGAATCGCGAGTTTTACTCGCTTAATTCCGCTGGTGATTCCGAAGCGCAGAAATAATCGGTTAAAATGCATTTTCACGGTTCGCCGGGCCATTTTGAGCTGGCTGGCGATTTCGGCGTTGTCACATCCCTGCAGAAGTAGCTCGACCACCTGCTGTTCGCGCGGACCTAAGCGAACGTCCTGTTCCTTCATCACCCCTCCTCTTTATATTGCAGCGCCCCTACCGCATGGAAGGCTAGCCTTTTTAGGGGTGCAATGTCGTTGCCCGCAGGCAATGATGTTGGTTCGGCACGTATATTTCGCAAATGGGGGACCCCGGTCAGGTGGATTGTTTGCGGAAAATCGGTGCTGCACCAACTACGCTCCCGGCCTTCCCCTCCGGAGGCCATGAGTGTGACCGTTGTTTTTGTTGGCTACCCTGAACTCTGGCTAGGCGCTCGTAAACCACGCCGATGCGCCTAAATCCATTTGAACTTCAATGTCAAAATCGGAAGGTTGCAGACCTTCCCTATCTGTTGGGAATCCTCTAGTCAGGCCAGCATAGAATAATGAACTCTTGGGTACTCTCCCTTCTGCTGCTGGTCGTATTTGTGTCCCCACGCCTGGTAGCCAGCGTCGGCATCACCACGAAAAGCGTGCCCAACGGCACGGTCAAAACCGCCTATTCTGCGGCCATCAATGCCAGTGGCGGCTGCGCTCCCTACAAGTGGGCGATCGTATCGGGAGCTCTGCCAGCCGGGGTGACTGCGAAGGTGCCCGGCACGACGACGTCGCTGAACCTCGCCGGAACGCCGACTAGGGCAGCTACCTACTCCTTCGCCGTGAAGGTCACGAGCTGCGGCGGTGGTGTCTCGCAGGTGGCGTACAAGGTCGTCATCATCCAGGGCACAGGATCGGTCTTCGGCATCACCACGAAAAACGTGCCCAACGGCACGGTCAAAACCGCCTATTCTGCGGCCATCAATGCCAGTGGCGGCTGCGCTCCCTACAAGTGGACGATCGTATCGGGAGCCTTGCCAGCCGGGGTCACCGCGAACGTGCCCAGCACGACGACGTCGCTGAACCTCGCCGGAACGCCGACCAGGGCAGGCACGTACTCTTTCGGGGCTAAGGTTACCGGATGCGCTGGGCATATCTCGCAAGTGGCGTACAAGGTCGTTATCCAAGCCACGGCCAATCACGTTGTAGACCTGAACTGGAAGCCTTCGACGTCGGGCAAGATCGTCGGCTACAACCTCTATCGCAGTTTCGACGCGGTGACGTGGAAGAAGATCAACGTGAGCCTGATTGCTTCTACGCTCTACAGCGATTCCCCCGTCGCGAATGGCACGACGCACTACTATGCGGCGACGGCCGTCGATATGAATGGCCGTGAAAGCCGTCGAACAATCGCAGTGAAAGCGGTCGTCCCCTAGCTTCTGCGCAAGCTGCCGAACCTTAACTTTTCATAGCGGTCCCCTCGTGGGCGGTTTTTACGTGATGCCAGTTCATGAGTGGCGTGGAGTGCATTGCAGTCCTTGGCCGACCTGCTAACTGTTGCAAAATCGTGTCTCTGACAATGTCGGCGGAGTCAAGCACTTCTTGAGCACACCAAACCGTGCACTCCGAAGAGTGCGCCATTTCGCTCTTCCAAAAAGAACTGCCATGCCAACGATGGCCAAGTTACTGTGCCGTAAATGTGCCACGAGTGGTCCAAAGCAATGAGGTTTTCGAGGTTTTTGAGGCCACCTCGGGATCTTCCGTGCGAGCGATGTTGGGGGTAAGCGAGTGATTCGTTTAGGCGGACGGCGCTTTCTCCAGTTCTGCGAAGTCTGCCTTACAAGCAGGAGGTCGCGTGTTCGAATCACGCACTGCCCACCATTCTTCGTTGTTTTCTCTTTAATCCGAAGTTCACACCGGGCCGGCGGCTAGCGAGCGCTAAATCTGCTTGCCCTCGGGAGGCCATTCCAGACCCAAAGTCCAGAGGACTGGGGTATCGCCATTTCTGGGGCGGGCGCGCCACCAGGCCAACGCGTACATCCCCGAAAGCGTGGTGACTACAATCGCGGACTGGTAAAGCCAGTGGACTCCGGCGCCGTCGCCGACCAGGCACAGCGCCGCAAAGCTGAAAAGCACCTGAATGCAGAAGACTTCCAGAGAGGACTTGCCCAGGAGCACCAACGGGCGCCACGCCAGCCGGTTTGCAATGTGCGGCCGAAGCGCACTGAACAACACTCCGAGCGCGGCGAAATCCAGCAGTCGCAAAACCCCGAGTTGCCATTTGTCGAAGAGCACCCAGGCGTTTCCCTGGTCCACGGGGTGAGAAATGTATTGCGGTAGCCACTGATAGCGCAGGATCAAGAACGCAGCCGCCACCAGGGAAGCCAGAGCGATGGTCCACCGGGACTCGAACCACTCCACCAGGCGGGCCGAATCTCCGGCGCCCAGCCACAGCCCGAAAATCCACAGAAATTGCCACGCGAACAGGTCAAAGGAACCCAGGTTCTGCAGCGGAATCGGGAAAGCAGCGTGGGTCACCAGGAATCCGTGGATCAATCCCCGCATTCCGAACTGAGCGCCCAGCCAGAGCAGTCCTGAAGGAGCGAGAACAAACTTCCAGCCCCAGCGCTGTCCCACGCCGAGCAGGAACGGCGTGAGCATCAGAAAGGCAATGTACATGGGCAGGATGTCGAGCAGGGGTGGACAGTAGAGCAGCAGCAGCGAACTGCCAACCGCCAGAGCGTGATGCGCCAGATAGAAATCCAGCAGTCCCAGCAGCGCCGGCTTCTGGGTATGCACCGCTATGGCCGCAACCACGGTGAAGGCCACGGCCAGCAGGCCGAGATGATAACCGTACAACTTCGCGCAGCGCAGCCACAGCCGTTCAAACACTTCGCGCCAGGACCTTTGCTGCAAAATCGAGCTGTAAACTCGTCCGGTCAGCACCGCCGACAGCAGTACAAAGCCTTCCGCCCAGGATACGAAGCCCAGCAACTGGTTGGAATAGTGGCTTGCCTGGGTCGGCAAATGGGTGAGGGTCATTCCAACCAGCATCAGCCCCCGCAGGGCATCCAGTTCCGGCAGGCGGGACGACTGCGGCCGGGGCTGAAGCGTCAGCGCCGGGGTTGTCCGGTTCGCTTGGACTCGCGCCAGGGAAGGGGCTTGCGCAATTTGTTTTCTGGTCAGGGCCACTGCGTACTTTGGATGCGCGATTTGATTCTACGGGTTAGCGGACGGTCTTAAAATTACTCCCCCTCAGACGGCGGGGTTCATGTTCCCTCACTCAAGCCCGGTTTTGGATTGAGGATGTTTATAAGACAGAAATGGGTAGGCTGGATATGCTTGCGGTTCCTACCTTTGCAGGGGTTGCCGAAGGCGTATCCTGAACTATGGACAAAAAAGAAATCGAGTCCCCAAAGCTCACCGCCAGATTCCTCATCTGGATTACCGGATTCCTGATCGTGCTGTTCGCCCTGATCGCCCACTTCGTCTGGAGAGTTTTCTAGGGGCCGAAAAGGGAAGCGTCACTTATTCTGCCAGCAGCGCCCCTCCTGGCGGGAAAAAGCATGCCCCTCGCAGCATAACGATTCGCCGACGAATCGTTATGCGCAATCACGGGACCTGCTTTAGAGATGCCGCAACTCAAGGATTGACCCGTTCCTTGTCGCCCGCCGCCTTCCACTCCGCCGCCAGCGTCTGAAACTCCGCCAGTTCCTGAAAAGATTGAAACTCGCCAGCATTCAGCGCCGACTCATCGTGGAATCCCGCGGCCAGCGCCCGCCGCAATTCGGCCAGCGTGCCTTTCCTGTTGCCCAGCATCGCGTAGGCTCGCGCCCGCTGATAGTGCGCAAAGGCCGGATTGGCCGATCCCGCCGCCGCCAGATCAAAATAGGCCAGCGCCGCCCGGTAGTCCTTGCCCTCCATGCTGTGCTGCCCGGACTCGTACGCTCCGATCACCAGTCCTCCCAGCGCCCGCCGCACCACCAGCGCTTTCAGGTCGTCCGAATTCGGCGTGCTGTCCGCGCGTTTCTTGAGATCCGCAAAGTCGTGTTTGAGCGCATTCAGGTCAACGTTGTCGCTGTCACCCGATGCGATGGACTGCATTTGCTCGGCAAAAGGCTCGCTGATCCGCGCCTGTTGCTCCAGCGCCGAGGCCTCCTGCTTTTCTTCTGCTTTCACCCCCTTGTTCTTCACGAGTTCAGCCAGCGAGCTTTCCGCCGCGCTGACGTCAGTGAGGCCTTTGAAATCCCGCACCAGGGACTGGTACTGTCGCGCCGCCGCCAGCAAATTATTTGTCGCCTGCAGGTTGCGCGCCCGGGCGAGTTCCTCATCCGCAGTTTGCTGGATGCGCGCCGGATCGCGCGCCAAACTCCCCGCCGCCATGGCCCGGATGTCAATCCAGTTAAGCGCCTCCAGCCACACCGCCGGCGGTGCCCATCCATGCTGGCCCTCAAAGATGCGGATGCGATACTGCGCCCCCGCGTCTTCCAGATTCTTTCGCAAGTCCACGAATTCTCCGTAGTTGAAGTCGGCATTGCCCACGGCCCCAAAGTAGGCGAACTTCATATTGCGCTGCGGGGACTTGCCGATTGGAAATCCGGCGGCGTTTGCAATCACGCCGGCGGCGCAACCCTCGCAGGACATCGCGATGGCCGTCACCAGGCGCGCTCCGCCAGACATTCCAGCCAGGTAACGACGCTGTTCTTCGACCGGAAACCTCTCCTGCGTGTCATGCCATACCGCATTCGCGGCGGCTGTAGAGTCCGCCATCGGGCCATTGCGGGAGTTGTTCGAGGCCACAACGATGTACCCGAACTTCTCCGCCGCCGCCCGCACCGCTTCCACTGCAACTTCACCCCGGGCAAGCGGGTCGAACAGATAAATGATGGGCCACTTCCGCGTGGCCGAAAAAGTGGAAGGCAGATAGAGCGCATAACTCTGCCTGCTGTCTGCACTGCACACAACTTTAGGGATGATCTTGCCGGCTGGGAACGGGGAAGGCGCGACTTGCGACATCAGTGAACCGCAAAACCAGGCCAGCAAAACGATTGTGGGGCTTCGTCGAAACACTCCAACAAAATAGCCGCCGCCCTGAGCTGGAAGCAAGCGGGGAATTGAACCACGTGGGGACAGCCGCCCTCGGCTGTCCAGCCGGGCAAAGCCCGGCCGGGAACTGAAACACCATTCAGCCTGCTTGCCTCAAAAAACGCGACAAATCGGGCACCCTCGGTATTCAGTACTGCCCATACCTTCCCCGCACCGAATCCAGCAGTTTCTGGGAGTCGTAGCCTATGCCATCCTTGAAAACAATTTCGACATTCTCGATATCTGAAATCTGTTTTGAGGGATCTCCCTTAACCACCACCAAGTCCGCATTCTTTCCGGCGGCCACCGACCCAATCTGTTTGTCCCGGCCCAGATAAACAGCGCCATTCAGCGTAGCGATCTTGATGGCCTCGACCGGCGGGAATCCGGCATCGACCAGCAATTCAATCTCGCGCTGATCGCCAAATCCCGGCAGCACGTCACCCCGTCCCGTGGGATCAGGCCCGGCGAGCAACAATCCACCGGCGGCGACGAAGGCGTGTTCCAGTCCCAGGTCATGCTTCCAGAGCACCGCAGGGTCAATTTTCGGCGCCGGCGCAGATGCCGGGCGCTGCCGCAGCAGGAAGAAATCCTCGCGCGCCTGCGGGCTCATCGCGTCCAGGGCCTGCTGCCGCAGCGGCGGACGCCCTCCGCCCAGGTCTCCTTCGAATACCGGCAACGTTGAAGTGATGGCCACGTGATGGCTGACCAGCGTATCAATCAACTCCTTCGCCTCGGGCGTGCCCGGAGCCATGCGGGCAAGCGTTTCGTCGCCCTCGCTTTCACTGCAGACATCTGGTTTTTTGCCGGCGTCAAGCTGGGTGTTGACGAAGAAGCCGTGCTCAAGATCATCAATGCCCAGTTCGGCCGCCTCTTTGTATGTCACCGAGCACAGATGCCCGGTCACTTTGATGCCGCGCTTGTGGGCCGCATCGATCGCGGCCTTCAACTCGGCACGCGTGATGTTCATGTAGGCCTTGAACGACGTCACTCCCCGATCCGCCCAGTACTCCACCGTCCGCCGCGCGTCGTCAGGGCCGGTCAGATGCGGCATCTGGATAAAGTAGCTCTCCGCTCCCTCGAGATACGGTCCGCTCACATCCAGATGCGGCCCGGGAAGCTTGCCGGCATCGATGTCGCGCTTCAAATTCAGGTCGGCGTAGGGTTCGACGCTGCCGGTGGTGCGCATGGTGGTGACGCCGCCGGCGAGATACAGGCGTGGCGCGGAGAACGTCATCTGGGTCACCAGCACGGGATTGTCAAAGTGCCGCCGGCTGTCGAGATTCGGCCGCACGATATAAAAAAGGTGATCGTGCATTCCCACCAGGCCCGGCATCACCGTATGTCCGTGAAGGTCGAGAACCGCGGTGCCCTTGTCCGCCGCTACGTCGGCACCCTTCGTGACCGCCATGATCTTTCCGCCTTCGATCACAACGTTCTGATCGTCAACGGCCGCCGCTCCGGTGCCATCGATAATCCGCACGTGCGTGAGCACAGTCTTGCCCGAGTTGACACGGACGAATTCCTGCACCGGCTTTGATAGCTCGGGAGTTTGCGCGTTGACAGTGACAGAAGCCAGCACTGATAGAAAGATCCGCGACAGAAGACGCGATGCCATTAGAGGTCCCCCGGTAGAGCGGAAGACATTGTACTTGAGGAGGAGGGTGCGTCGGCCAATGCAGCGCGTTCCGTAAGAGTAAAGCGGGCGCCTCGTCCAAGCTCCGCTTGCGCGGGAACCCTCGGGGTTGGTTGTACGCACGAGCGGGGACGCTCGCGCCTACACTCGGGCCGGGGCTGCCGCCCGCTTGGGCAGGATCTCTCCGATGCGGCGAATCTGTGCTCCCACGCCGCGCAGTTTTTCTTCGATGTTCTCGTAGCCGCGGTCGATGTGATAGACGCGGTCGATGATCGACTCGCCTTCCGCCACCAATGCGGCCAGCACCAGCGAAGCCGATGCCCGCAGATCGGACGCCAGCACCGCCGCCGCGCTCAATGGGGAAGGGCCGCGCACCACCGCGCGCCTTCCTTCAATCTTGATGTTCGCGCCCATGCGCACCATTTCCAGCGCGTGCATAAAGCGATTCTCAAAAATGTTTTCCGTGATGATCGATGTTCCCTCTGCCTGGGTGGCCAGCGCCATATACTGCGCCTGCATGTCGGTAGGGAAGCCGGGATACTCTTCGGTCACAATGTCCGCCGCCGTGATGGGAACGTCTCCCATCACGCGCACCGAATCGGCGGTGAGCCGGGTCTTCACTCCCACTTCGGCGAGCTTTTCGAGCAACGCGTCCAGATGGGCGGGCTCGCAACCCGCGATGTTCAGGTCGCCGCCGGTCATGGCTCCGGCAAGGATGAAGGTCGCGGCTTCGATCCGGTCCGGAATGATCCGGTGTTTCGCGCCATGCAGCTTGCTGACGCCTTTCACCCGAATGGTTGAAGTGCCCGCGCCTTCAATTTGAGCCCCCATTTTGTTGAGCAGGTCGGCCAGGTCGGCAACTTCGGGTTCGCGGGCGCAATTTTGCATCACGGTTTCGCCCTCGGCCAGAGTGGCCGCCATGAGCAAGTCTTCGGTGCCCGTTACCGTAATCCTGTCGAACAGAACCTCGCCGCCCTTGAGCCGCTCGGCGCTGGCCTCGACGTAGCCGTGGTCCTGCGTGATTTTCGCGCCCAGGCGTTCCAGGCCTTTGATGTGAAGGTCGATGGGACGCGCGCCAATGGCGCAGCCGCCCGGCAAGGAAACTCGCGCCCGTCCGCAGCGCGCCAGCAAGGGGCCCAGCACCAGCGATGAGGCCCGCATCTGCTTGACCAGTTCATACGACGCTTCCGGGCTGGTCAGATCTCGCGCGCAGATCGTAGTGCGATGCTGCGCCCGGCCGTATCCCAGCTCGACTTCGGCGCCCATCGCAGCCAGCAGCTTGCGGGTAGTTTCAATGTCGCGCACCTGCGGAACATTTTCCAGAATGACAGGCTCTTCCGTGAGCAGGGCCGCGGCCATGGCCGGCAGCGCGGCATTCTTGGCACCACTGACCCGAATTGTACCCAGCAGCGGATTGCCGCCGCGGATCACAAACTTATCCATACGGCACCATTCTAATGGCGATGGTGGAAAAGAGTGTACGGAAGACCGTTACTCGGTAGGACACGGCCGGGTGGGGGGTGATGTGTGATTTTTGTGTGGTCGCGGGCGACTCGCCCGCGCCGGGTTTGGTAGCGCCGCTGTCCCGGCGGCTGTCGTGGGGGCGTCCCGCCCCCACCCTTCGAGGGCAGGATGCCCTCGAGACAGCCGGCGAGACGCCGGCGCTACAAACTGCGGGCCGCCGCGATGGCCCGCCGTACATGTCCGCCCGCCGCCTTCAGCGCCCGCTCCGCTTCCCGGCGATCAACTTCCGCCTGCAGCATAACCAGCGCTACCGGAACGCTGTTTCCCGCTACCTGCAAAGCTTTGGCGGCAACCTCCGCACCCACGCCCGCAGCCTGTTGCAGGATGCTCACACTGCGCGCCGCCAGCTTCGAATTTCGTGGCGTGACGTGCACCATCAGGTTTCCATAAACGTACCCCAGTCGGGTCATGGCTCCGCTGGAGAGCATGTTGAGCACCATTTTCTGCGCCGTGCCCGCCTTCATGCGGGTGGATCCTGAGATCACCTCCGGCCCCACTTCAGTCACGATGCCCAGTTGGGCCGCTTTTTGCAGCGGGGTATTGCGATTGCAGGTCACGGAAATGGTTTGCGCTCCTTTACTCCGCGCATACTCGACGGCGGCTATAGTGAACGGGGTGCGTCCGCTGGCGGCAATTCCGACGATCACGTCATTCCTGCCCGGCTTCCTCTTCGCCATCTCCCGCCTCCCCAGGTCGCGGGAATCTTCGTTCGCCTCCAGCGCCGCAGCCAGGGCCGCGGGCCCGCCTGCCATAATGAACTGAACCGTCCGGGGATCGACATCAAACGTGGGAGGACACTCCGCCGCATCGAGGGCGGCAATCCGTCCGCTGGTGCCCGCGCCGACGTAGATCAGCCGTCCGCCCCGCTGCAGCGCGTTCGCGATCAGACCAACCCCGCGCGCAATCTGCGTCAGGGCCCGCTGCACCGCCGCCACCACCTTGGCGTCCTCGGCGTTGATCACGCGCACCACTTCCAGCGCCGACTTCAGGTCCAAGTCGGTGGAAGCACGATTGGTTTGCTCGGTGGTCAGGTGGCTCAGGTCCTCTTGCGGGATGCTCGATCTTCGCTTCAAAGCGTTCTCTCCAGCGCTTCCACCACCGCGTCATGAAACGTGGGCCGCACGTCCTTGATCGCTTTATTCTCGCAGTCAGGCCAGGTCCGGTTGGTGAGCAGGGTGATGGAAAGCTGACGCTCGGGATCGATCCACAGCGAAGTTCCCGTATAGCCCAGATGTCCAAATGAACGGCCGGAGAAATATTTCCCCGACTGTGATGGAGACGAAGGCGTGTCCCAACCCAGTGCACGGGAAGTTTCCTCCGGCGAAGTCTCGCGGCGAGTGAAAAGCCCCAGCGTTTCCGGACGAACCAGCGGCGCTCCGCCCTGCAGAAGAGCGTGAGCAAATGTCGCCACATCCTCCGCGGTCGCGAACAAGCCGGCATGTCCTGCCACGCCGCCCAGCACGCTGGCATTTTCATCCTGCACTTCGCCCTGGATGATTCGTTTGCGAAAAGTGCGGTCATCGGCGGTGGGAGGAATCGAAGACCGCCAGGCTACCGGCGGATTGAAAGCGGTGTGTGTCATCCCCAGCGGCCCGAAAATTTCGCGCTGGCAGAAACGGTCAAGGCTTTCATCGGCGATTCGCTCCAAAGCGATCGCAAGAATGATAAAGCCGATGTCGCTGTACTTCGCGGTTGTACCCGGATCGGCCGCCAGCGGCGTGGCGCAAGCCGCTGCCAGCAGTTCATCCCTGGTCTTGTTCTTAAGAAAGAGCTTTTCATACGCTGGCAAACCGGAGGAGTGCGCCAACAGCATACGCACCGTCACCTCGCCCCTCCGCGTATCGCTCCCGGCAAACTCGGGCACGATGCTGGCCACGGGCGCCTCCAGATCGATGAGTCCCCGCTCGTACAAAATCATCGCCATGGTGGTGGTCGCGACAACTTTCGAGACCGAAGCCAGATCGAAGACCGTGGCCACGGTCACGGCAGGAGAGCTGGGTTCGTAAGTGAATCGCCCGAAGGCTTTCAGCGCAACCAGTTTTCCCTGAAAGGTAACCGCAACCGATGCTGCGGGAAACGCCGCCCGGGCAATAGCTTCCTGCACGATGTTGAAGGCGCGCCCAAAGATAGCGTCCTGCCCTTGGTATGCGGAAACAGGGAAGCGGGGTGCGGCTTGCGCTCCGGCACTCGCCGGGGAAAGATTCTTAGACAAAGGTGTGATGTGTTCGATATTCGGGTTATAACAAAGTTCCGCGGAAGGGTAAAGCTACAGTTGCCGCGACGGAGGCAGGACTGTTCCGTAGCAATGTTCGAAGGTGATTGTTGTCGGATAACACGCGCCGGGTACGCGAATCACGACCCGCTGCGTGACAACAGGCCGTGAGTTGGAAGCAGCCAATGGACCATGTGAAATCGGAATGGCAGTTTAGCGTCGTGTTTCTTGTGGGTGAAAATAGCTACTGCAGGAGGGAAGTCCAGTTCAGTACGACGGTGGGTGGGTCATGCCACGTGGTGAGTTGCTCGTTGATCAGGAACCCTTTGTTAGCCACGACTTCGTACTCGGAGCTCTCACCGGGAATTACAAACAGGAAGCGGGTAGGCCCCGCTCTGGAAGCACCCAGCCGCACCGAAACTTCCATGAGCCTTTCACTCGGTGTCAGGTAGTAAATTCTCTTGCCATCGGGGCTCCATTGCGGAAGACGCCCGCCACCCCAGGAGATGCGGTACTGGCGAGCCGGCCCGGGGAAGGAACGTACGTAGATTTCGCGGGTGCCGGATTCGTCGGAGCTGTACACAATCCAGCGGCCATCGGGCGAAAACCGGCCCTCTTGTTCGTCAAACGGGGTCTCCGTTAGTGGCGAGGGATTGCTGCTTCCCCCCATCGGCATCAGCCATAGATCACCTTTTTCGCTGGCGATATCACTTGCGAGCTGTGTGTACAACAGGAAACGACCGTCGGGTGTGATGTCCGTCGGCAAATTCTGCAGCCCGTTCGCGAGTAACGGCGTCACGTTGTACGGAGGGTGTGCGGGAATGCGGTATAGGTTGTAGTACGCTTCGACGGCAGCAGCGTAGACGATAGTGGCTCCATCGCGGCTCCACAAGCCCCAATGGTCTGACTTGCTCGCTTCGAAACTCGCCCTCTCCCAATTCCTGTGTTCGAGGTCATAGATCCACAGGTCCGACGAATGAGCCTGAACGTCGCCCTTGCTCGCTAGCACCTTCTTGCTGTCGGGTGACAGTCGAACTCCAGCGTAGGTAGCTGACGAGTCCAACGTTTCCAGCGGCTTGCCGGACCAATCTGCGACAAATAAATGATGTTTGTCATCTTCCTGTGTCTGGTACACCAGCACGCTGCCTGAAACGTCATAGCTGGCGATTCCGCCGAGCCCGCCGAAATTAAGCTGGCGCGAAACCACCTGGATTGGTTCACCCGTAAGGCGGAGCTGGCTGAGGCTGAAGGGCTGGGCGAACAGGTAGCCCCGGCGCTGGAAGAATAGGTAACCAGGTTCTACGTACCGGGGGTCGGAGGCGTCGTGCACCAGCAGTTCGCTGCCTGGAGATTCCAGCTTCCCGAGCCGGACATCGTGCTGCCGGTTATGTCGCAACCCGGCGTACAGGAAGTGCTTTCCATCGGGCAAAAAATGGGCCCACTTTGTCCCACGGTCATAGCCCGACTGATCCAGGGGAAGCGGCTTCAGACTACAATCTGTGAGGCTCAGCAGCTTCATCGGCGTTAAAGCGGCATTGCCAAGAAGTGAGCGGGAAAGCAGCACCGTCTCATTCGGCCCCCAAGTCTCCACGGACATTCCCCGGATGTCACATAGAGTTTCAGGAAGCCCGCCCGCGGTATCCGCTTTCTTGAGTTTGCCGTTCACCACAAACAGCAGGTAACGACTATCGGGCGACCATGCAATATCGTCGATCCGTTCGATGCCCTCGGTTCCGGGAAGCTGCTGAACTGAGGAAGAGTTGAGATAGCGCAGCCACAAGGCTTGCCCCAATGGATCCGTAGTAAAGAGAGCCAGCTTGTTTCCATCGGGCGAGAGACGCATCGGCCCGGCGGCGAACCTACGTCCAGGAGGCAGCTGTACGACGAACGTTACGGGCCGGTCCTGTGACTTGGGCCCATTGGGGAACAGGCGCCGCGACAGTAAAAACCAAGATCCGGTTACCACTAGTCCAAGACATACCGCCCCTGCAACCCGCCACCTCCAGGTCCAAGTCTTCTTAGGTTTCGCCAGAGACAACTGGACCGGGTCACATCTCTCCACCTTCTCCAGCAGTCGATAGCCCTTCTTTGCAATTGTCTCAATAACCCGTGGCGCCTTGGGATCGTCTTCCAGAGCTTTGCGCAACTCGGAAATGGAACGGATGAGCACGTCGTCGGTAACGAAAGTATCGCCCCATACCTTTCGAATCAATTGTTCTTTGGAGACGGTTTCTCCCGGGCTCTCGGCCAGACAAACCAACACCTCAACTATTTTTGGTTCGAGGCGCGTGGTACTGCCGTGGTTGGAGATCGTGTTCTGGCTGGGTTGAACTAGCCAAGGCCCTAGCCGGAATTCGTCGGACATAGGCACACCCCGGGGAAAGTGTCGCAATTATATCCCCTTCATTATCAGATCCCTCAGGGTTCTCTCGGAAAGGCCTTCGCCTAATCTCGGCTCGGCCTCAGGACTTCCGCGGCTGTCCGCCGCTACACCCGACAACAAGCGCATGATGCCGGCCGGTGGCTGCTGGGCCTGAACCTACCCGCTGCCGCTTCCCCGGCTTCGGCCGCTGACCGGGGGAGGTCCTATGACGCGGCCAATGGTGGCAGCAGTGATTGCTATCGTTTTCAGCCTGACATCGCGCGCTGTGTTGGCCGCGGATGGCGCCAACGAGGTATCCTTCAAGCTCTATCGGGAATACGCCATTGTGGTTCGGGGCTCCATCGGGAACGTCAAGAACCTGAATTTCCTGCTTGATACGGGAGCGGTACCGAGCGTTTTGGATCGGCGCATCGCGCAAAAGCTGCACCTCACGGGCAGCGTCGAAAAACTCTCAGTTTTCACGCAAAACCTGGACACGGAACGAGTCATTGCCCCGGACGTACAACTAGGCCCGCAACACGTGAAGGCCCTGCCAGTTGTAGTGCGCGATCTGTCGTTTGCAGAAAAAGCCCTGGGTACGCGAGTGGACGCCATGATTGGGTTTGATTTCCTGGGCCAGGGTCCCTTCACGATCGACTACCAGTTCAAGATGATCGCCTTTGGCCCGATCGACTCTTCGCTGGTGGCCATTCCATACCAGGCTGGCCCGGGGTACGCTGTCGTCGAAATGAAGATTCAGCAGCAGAAGCTCTTTCTTCTCGTGGACACGGGTGCCAGCAACCTGGTCCTGTTTGCGGGCGCGACGCGCGATTGTCCGGACGCCATCCAAAACGTCGGCGCCCAGACCTGGTCTAACATGGGCGGAGAAATCCGGGTCAAGCAAGTGCAACTCCGGGAGGCCTATTTGGGCTCCGTCCCGTGGGGATCGAGAAATGTCTTCATCCTGGACGATACAGGTTCGAGTCCGCCTGCGGGGTTGGATGGTTTGCTGGGAACCGTTTCGCTCACAGCTCGTCGCGTAGGCTTCGATCCTGAGCAGAAGACTCTGGCGTGGGATTAGTCGAGCGCGCCGCACTGCTGGTGAGCGGCTCTGCACGCACTGCGGAAATCAGTGCGGCTACACGAAGCTTCGTGCCGCACGGTGATACCACAAACGGCACCCCTGCACTTCGGTTTCTTGAGCAATATCCTGCCACTTGGTAAATTCAAAGCATCCACTCAATTTGTCCAACTCGTGGTCTGCGTACGTGTCACCTCGCAGCTTTACTTGTTGTCAGCCTTTTTCCCCTCCTGGCGACGGCGGCCACCGCCAAGGCCCCCGGCAATCCAAAACTCGCCGTTCTGGACCCCATCATCCTCGACGCCATCCACGACCACCAGATGCCCGGCGCCGTGCTGCTGGTCGGGCACGACGGACAAGTCATCTACCGCAAAGCCTTCGGCAATCGCGCGCTGGAGCCCCGCCGCGAGCCCATGACCGCCGACACTATTTTCGACCTGGCATCGCTTACCAAAGTGATCGCCACCACCACCGCCGTGATGCAACTGGTGCAGAAGGGTGAAGTACGCCTGAATGACCCGGTGGCAAAATACATTCCCGAATTCGCTCAGAATGGCAAGGAGGACATCACCGTCCGCAACCTGCTGACTCACTACTCCGGCCTGCGCGGAGATTTCGATCTCGATCCACCCTGGCAGGGCCGCGATGCCGCGCTCCGTCTTGCCTATGCCGAAACTCCGGCTTATCCGCCCGGCTCCAGGTTCATCTACAGTGATACCAATTTCATCACCCTGGGCGCGCTGGTAGAACACGTAACCGGGAAAACGCTGGATGAATACTGCGCCCGGAAAATCTTCCGTCCGCTGCACATGGCGCACACTCGCTTCCTGCCGCCGGCAGCCTGGCGGCCGAAGATTGCTCCTACCGAATACGACGAGCAAGGCAAGATGCTGCGCGGCGTGGTGCATGACCCCAGGGCGCGCCGCATGGGTGGCGTAGCCGGACATGCCGGCCTGTTCTCCACCGCCGACGATCTTTCAAAGTTTGCCCTCGCCCTGCTGCAGGGCAGCCCGATTCTGGCCGCGAACGTAGTCGAGAAGATGACCGCGCCGCAGCAGCCCCCTACCGCGCAGGAGCTGCGAGGCTTCGGCTGGGACATCGATTCACCCTTTTCCAGTAATCGCGGCGACCTTCTTCCCGTGGGATCCTTCGGCCACACCGGATTCACCGGCACATCGATCTGGATCGATCCCACCACTCGCACCTACATCATCCTGCTGACCAACTCCGTCCATCCCCGCGGACAGGGAAGCGTGGTGGCGCTGCGCTCCAAGCTTGCGACCGCCGTGGCCGCGGCCCTTCCCCTGACCGTCAGCGAGAAAGATGAATTGCGCTGGAAAAGCATTACCGGATACAACGAGGCCCAGACTGCGGCCCGCCGCATTGCCGTCCGCAACGGAATGGTGCAGACCGGAATCGATGTGCTCGAAGCCCACAACTTCGATTCCATCCGCGCCGCCGATGGCAAAAAGAAAATTGGCCTGCTGACCAACCAGACCGGCCTGGACTCCCAGGGACGCCGCACCATTGATGTCCTCGCCAATGCCCCGGGCATCTCGCTCGACGCCATTTTCAGTCCCGAGCACGGCGTGACCGGCTCGATGGATACCACCGACATCGCCAACTCCAAGGACGCAGCCACCGGCATTCCTGTCTATAGCGTTTATGGCAACACCGACGCCGCTCGCAGGCCGCCCGCCGATATTCTGAAAACTCTCGACGCGGTCGTCTTCGACGTGCAGGACGTCGGCACTCGCTTTTATACCTACGAAACCACCCTGGGATATTTTCTCGAAGCCGCCGCCAAGGCTGGCATCGAGATGATCGTCCTCGACCGCCCTAACCCGGTCACCGGCTCCTTCGTGCAGGGCGCTATCCCTGATCCCGGTCACGAAACCTTCGTAAACTATTTCCCTGTTCCCGTCCGTCACGGCATGACCATGGGCGAGCTGGCGAAGATGTTTAACACCGAACGCAATATCAACGCCAGGCTGACCGTAATTCCCATGGCAGGATGGATGCGCGGCGACTGGTACGATTCCACCGCCTTGCCCTGGATCAACCCTTCGCCCAACATGCGCAGCCTCACCGAAGCCACGCTGTATCCCGGCGTGGGCGTGGTCGAAGGCACCAACGTTTCGGTGGGCCGCGGCACCGACACGCCCTTCGAATTGCTGGGCGCGCCCTGGATCAAGGCCATCGAACTGTCCCAATATCTGAACGCGAGAAACATCTCGGGCGTGCGCTTCGTGCCCGTAACGTTCACCCCGAACGCCAGCATCCATGCCGGCCAGAAATGCGAAGGCGTCAACATTTTCCTGATCGACCGCAATGCTCTCGACTCCGCCGAGTTGGGCATCGAGCTGGCGTCAGCACTGCACAAGCTGTATCCCGGGCAATATCACATGGAGCGCCTGATCGAGTTGCTGAACAACCAGTCGGTCTATGACGCCATTACAGCCGGCCAGGATCCCCGCCGCATCGCCGAGAACTGGCGGGAGCTCGTGGAAAGATTTCTCCAGGTACGCCAGAAGTACCTGATTTACAAGTAGCTCTAGTTACCGCCGTCTTGCCTCACTTCCGCTAGAATATCCAGTGTCTGGTGTCCGAAGACCGATTCGCTCCCGGGGAGTTGAGGATGAAAGCTGCCAAACCACCTGCACCCGCCGCTGCAAATGTGATGTATCGCTGTGCCGGCCCTAATTGCGGAACGCTCAAGGGCAGCACGGACCACTGGTGGCTGATGTGGGCTTCGTTTGCCGAATATAACCAGCCCGTGCTCTACCTTTGCCGCTGGGACGACGAAATCGCCGCCCGCGAAGGCACCCTGCACGTGTGCGGCGAGCTCTGTGCCCAGCGCCTGCAGTCCCAGTTCATGGGAAATGTCAGGGAGAACCAGCGCTCGGCCAGCGTCTAGGCGGCGTTCACGAAGATTCCGACAAACTTTCGATCTTCAACTTGCATCGTACTTTTATATCGGCCCTGCTGGCCGCCGGGTCTGGCCTGTGCTTTGGGGAGTTCATGATGCCAACAAATCTGATGCGAGTCATTATTGGGATGTTCCTGTTGAGCGGTCTGGCCGTGGCCCAGGCGAATCCCGCGATGCCGTCCGTCCCGCCCGCTGCCGCCGCCACTGAGGCCGCTCAACTTACAATCCCTTCCGGCACCAAGGTGCCCCTTGCGCTCAAACAATCCATTTCCACCAAGAACGCCCGCGAAGGCGACGCTGTTTATGCCGTCACCACCTTTCCGGTGGTAATCAACGAACGCATCGTGATTCCCGCCGGCACCTATGTCCAGGGCCGAATCAGCAGTGTCAGGCGCGGCGGACATATCAAAGGGCGCGCCGAGGTCCTCATGCACTTCAGCACTCTCATTTATCCCAGCGGTTATACGGTGGTGCTGCCCGGAGCCATCGAGAATGTCCCCGGAGCTGAAAAAACCTCGATGAAAGATGAAGAAGGCACCATCCGCCAGGATAGCCAGACCGGAGAGAAAGCGAAAACCGTAGCCACTGCCGCCGGGACCGGCGCAGTGATCGGCGGACTGAGCAACGGCGTCAAGGGAGGACTGATCGGGGCCGGAATCGGCGGCGGTATCGGCACCGCCATCGGACTCTTCAGCCGCGGCAACGACGTGCGCCTGGAAGCCGGCACCACCCTCGAAATGGTCATCCAGCGCGAAGTCCCTCTGGACGCCACCCGCATCCCAAAGTGAATTTAGGGCGGGCGCCCTCGCCCGCCGCTCTTGACTTTGAATTAATTTCGGAAAGAGCCAGAGCTGCAGATCACTCCCAGCTGCCTGGTTCAAGTTTGCCAGGATCATGGTCGGGCTGTGGACAGCTGTTTGGCTGAAGACTGAGGACTGAAGACTGCCAAAATCAAAAGCGGCGGGCGAGGGCGCCCGCCCCACATTCACACACATGCGCATTACTTCAGACCAAACAGGGCATTCACATGCGCCGTCACTGAAATTGTCTGGGGCGTGAACTCCTCAGTAGGCGCAGCAGCCCCCGCCACATTCATCTTCATCATGGTCCGCGCCATCGGCATGGGACGCACATTCTCAAACGTGTCCACCGAGGCATAGGACAATTCCCCCAGCGTGCGCCCGGCGCTGCGAGCCAGTGCCGCCGCCGATTCGCGGGCCCGCCGGTAGGCATCCTCGACCGCTTTCGTCTTGGCCGCGTCCATGTCTTCCAGCGTATAGTTCAGCGACTGATTTTCCGTAACGTCGGTATCGGCCAGCTGCTGCACAATGGGCGCGACCTTGGAAAAATCCTTAAGCTTGAGGGACGCATTCGCGTTCACCTGATATCCCACCAGCTTCCGCTTCGGCGTTTTGTAGTCATAAACGGGTTGCAAGGAAAAGTAGCCGATCTCCGCCGCCTTGGGCTCAATCCCGTTGGACCGCAGAATCTGCCGTACCTGCTCCGCCGCCTTCGAGGCCCGGTCATAGGCTGCGCGCGAGGTCGCTTCCTGTGCCGAGATATTGAATTGCATCAACGCCGTATCGGGATTCGCCTCAAACTTTCCATCCGCACCCACGAAGACGCTGTTAGGCTGCGCGGCGATGGTAGGACGGTCCTGGCCCAGAACAACGCTGCACCCAAGCAGTGCGATCAGCAGGGCAATCGTAGCTTTCATATATTGTCTCCCGACCGCTAATGATGCCACAGTACCACCCAGTGTAGGTCAGAAGAAGAAAAGTGTGGGGCGGGCGCCCTCGCCCGCCGCCTTTGATTTTGGTTTTGACCTCAGGTTTTGACTTTCAGGTTTTGAGTTTTAGATTTTGCCTTTCAGGTTTCCAGCCCCTTCTGGCAACCCCAGCAAACAAAGTCAAAGGCGTCGGACAGAGCCTGCCCTGAGCGAAGTCGAAGGGAGTGTCCGACCACACACACAACTCATCTCAGCGCCACGGAACCTGCAGCGGACGCTCCAGCCTCACTTCGAGCATGGCGCCCTTTTGCAGTTGCAGCCTGTGGTCGCTGAATATAGCTTGCACCACCCCGGCGGCGGCGCCGGCCTTGGAGCCAATGCCGGCAGAATCCGGATCGCGATGCTCGCCTCCGCCCTGTCCTCGCCGCTGGATTTCGCCCGCGGCCCCTGCAGTCAGGCCGTGCTCGCCCGGAACATCGATTACGGTTGCAATCAGCGGCGCCCATCCCCGGGGGGTTTCGATCTCGTCAAAACTCAATAGCAGGCGGGGATGAAACCCATTGCCTACCTCGCTGACGTGTCCTCTGATTTTGCTGCCCCGCGGAATGATGGTTTCATCCGGCCCCATTACGTCTTCCACCAGTTTGGCCTTGAACCGTTTCCCTGTCTGGATTCTGCTGACATCGAGCCTGTCCTCAAGCCGGATGAGAAGCGTGGTTCCGTAGGGAATGGCATGAGGAGGAGCAGCGGTTTTCTCCTCCTGGGCGAGCAGCGGCAGAGTTGCCAGAGCCAGAGTCAAACACAAGAACCAGCGAAGCCCAGCCATAAGCAAAACCTCCACGTCGCAAGAGCGACCTGCCAGATGAGTTGGATGTGTGCCGCAATCGAATTGCTGCCTGCGCCCCAGGTGGCGAGTTAAATGAACGCAACCTTAAGGCGCGTGTTTTGCTCTGCGTTCTTGGCGGTTAAGAAGCTTCTTGGCTGGAAGTCAGCAAGATACTGAGAATCTAGATGGAGCCCTTGGCGCTGGTGGAGTACGCAAAACGATCGCTCTGCGCCCCAATCTGGCGGCGCAAATCGCCCCAGATATTTTCCGGCATGGTCAGGAATACTTTCACGACCTGGGGATCGAACTGCTTGCCCGACCAGCGCTCGATTTCTTCCCGCGCCGCCTGCAGAGACTGAGCGGGACGATAAGGGCGGTCCGAGGTAATGGCATCGAGCGTATCCGCCACCGAGAACATGCGCGCGCCCAGGGGAATCTGCTCGCCCTTCAGTCCGCGCGGGTATCCCGTCCCGTCGAAGCGCTCCTGATGGGAATAGACAATCTCGGCAGCCTCCGCCAGAAACGGGATCCGGCTCAGAATCTGGTAGCCGTGGTAACAATGCTCGCGCATGATGGTGATCTCGTCCGGCGTCAGCTTGTCGGGCTTGGTCAGGATCTTGTCGGGAATCGCCATCTTGCCGATGTCGTGCAGAAACGCGCCGCGAGCGATCACGTCAATCTGGTTCTTGGGCAGTCCCATGGCGCGTGCGATGGCTATGGTGAACGCCGTGACCCGCCGGGAGTGGCCTTCCGTCTCCGCATCTTTCAAGTCCAGCGCGCCGCCCAGCGCTTCCAGTGTGATGTCGTAGGAGCGTTCGAGATCGACCAGGGCCTTCTTCAGTTGTTCGGTGCGGGCTGCCACCAGCGATTCCAGGCTGGTCTGGTAAGCGCGGTTCTCCAGCTTCAAACGGCGATTCTCCAGCGCCCGGCGCACGGTAGCCAAAAGCTGCTCCCGCTCGAATGGTTTCAGCAGGTAGTCATAGGCGCCATTGCGGATCGCGGCCAGGGCCACCGAGATATCGTGCACCGCCGTAACCATCACCACCGGCATTTCCGGAAAGCGTTCCTTGGTTCTTTCGAGCAGACCAATGCCATCCAGGTTCGCCATCATTAGGTCGGACAGCATCAGCTCGAATTCCTCGCCGGATTCAAGCAGGGCCAGGGCCTCCATTCCGGAGCCGGCCTGTCGGCACTTGTAGCCTGCCGTAGTCAGCATGGACGAGACAATCTCGCGGATCGTCTCCTCGTCATCGACAACCAGGATGCGGTCAACTGGCATGGTTTTGTTCAGGCTACGGCCAATTCTACCGTAGTTCCGAGATTCCGAAAGTAACCAGAAGGTCAGGGAAAGCCCATTGGCCCTCCGGGGAAGCGTGCTATTAAGGAAGGGAGCGCGGGATCCCCCTGGCTGCGATGAATCCATTGACCTTCTCTACCTGGCTTGCGGTGAGGGACATTACTGTCCCTGGTCTGTCCCCACAGGAGTCGGCGGCCCTGCTCCTGCTGGCCGCCAGCCTGCTGGTCTTCCGCGCCTTTCGTGAGCGCTATCTTCTGATCTGGACCCTGGGGTGGCTGGCCTACTTCGTTTCCCGCTGGACCCTCGCGGATCACGTCGCCGGACCCGTCCCCAGCTATCTGATTGCGATTTCGCAAGCCGAGTTTGTCCTGGCGGTCTGCCTGTTCGCTGCCGCCATCTTCGTCTATACCCACGCCCGCGGACTCCTGCTGCCCCTGATTCTGATCACCTTGACCATAATGGGCTTCTGCGTGGCCCGCATCTGGCTCTGGCCACAGTCGATTACCCTGCGCGTGGCCCTGGAAGTGGCCTATCGGATCGTTGCCATTACCGCAGCCTATCGCCTCATTCGCTACCGCTGGGCGCGCTGGGAAATAGGCCCCTGGCTGCTCAGTATCAGCATGCTCTTGCTGCACCTCCAATGGGAACCCGTTGATTCTCATCTGCCGGCTGGGTTCAATCTGATGGTGAGCCTGCTGGCCGGGTTGAGCATGCTGTTGCTGGTTTTCGATGATTACAAATTACACATGCGCCGCCTGGGCGTTGTGAATTCACTTACCAGCAGCATTACTCGGGCCCAGCAGCACGGACCCATCATGGCCACCGCGCTCGAGGAACTCAAAGGCCTCATGCACGCCAAGTCCGCCTGGTTTCGCCTGGTGGAGGGCGATCGCATGGTCATTGCCCAGCAGATCGGCCTGTCCAAGGGCTTTCTCCAGGACCGCCTCTCCGTCCCGCTGGACGACGACTTTGAACGCACCCTCGGCGGCACCGTGCCGGTCGTGCTGGTGACCGCTGCTGCGCCTGAAACCGTCCGCCCCTATCTCAAGCAGGAAGGATTTCATCATGTTGTGATGGTTCCTGTGCTGGGTAAGAAGTCAGTTATCGGCACCCTGGCCCTGGGCGGCGCTCACCGCCTGCGCTACTCTCCGGACGAAATGGAGTTCCTCGTCACCACCGCTCATCAGTTGGGCCTGGCGGTAGAAAACCTCCGCCTGGTGGAACAGATTCTTCGCTCCCATCGCCAGTGGACCAACACCTTCGATTCCATCCATGACCTTGTCCTCCTTCACGATTCCGATTTTCGTGTAATGAAGGCCAACCATGCCCTGCTCGAACGCTTGAACCAGGCGCCCGCCGATGTCGTGGGCCAGCTCTGCGAAGCCGTGCTGCCGCACAATCGCGGGCAGTGGAAAGGCTGTCCCTACTGCGGGCATCCCGAAGAGGGTTTTCACGAAGGCCCCGATCCCGGCTTTGGCGGCTTCTCCATGGTCTCAACCTCTTCTTACGTGGAGCAGGGAAGCAAGCAGAAAGGCACCATTCACGTGGTGCGCGACACCACCGACCGGCGCATCGCCGAAGAAAAATACCGCTTATTGTTTGAGCAGGTGCAGGAAGGCGTTTTCGTGGCCACTCCCGAAGGCAAACTGCTCGATTGCAATGACGCTTTCATTCGCATGCTCGGCCACGGCAGCCGCGAGGAAGTGTTGGCCCTGAACGTTGACACCGAGCTCTACGCTTCCCACGAACAGCGTGAAGTCTTCCGGCGCGAAGTGGAACTGCACAACTACGTTCGCAACTTTGAAGTCACCCTGCGCCGCAAGGACGGCACCCTGCTCACCGCCATGGAGAGCAGTTTCGCCACCCGCAACGCCGAAGGCAAGATCGAGCGCTACCAGGGCTTCCTGCTCGATATGACCGAAAAGAAGCGCGCCGAGGATGAAATCCGCCGCCGCAACCGCGAGCTCAATGCCTTGAATGCCATGGCGGTCATCGCCACCCAGTCCTTCGACCTCGACGAAATTCTCAACCTCACGCTTCGCCAGGTGATCACCCTGCTGGGCGCCGAAACCGGTTCCATCTACCTCTGCGATCTGGACGAAACCACCTTCCGCCGCCGCGCCGGTTGGGGCCAGCGCAGCGCCGAACGCGCCCGCCTCTCCGAAATCAGGTTTACCGAGGGCTTCGGCGAACTGGTGACCCGTTCCCGCACCGAAGTCATCACCAGCGACTATCTGCCGCACCTGCCCGCGCAGGTCGCGGAATTCATTCGCGCCGACGGCCTAGCCTCCTGGATATGGGTCCTACTGTGGGGGAAAGACAAGCCCATCGGAATCATGGGCATCAGCAGCCGCGAGAGCCGCGAGTACACCAGCAACGACGAGAGCCTGCTGGTGGCCATTGGCCGGCAATTGTCCACCACCATCGAGAAAGTCCGACTCTACGAGGAAACCTGCCGCGCCTACGAAGACCTGCGCCGCGCCCAGGAACAATTGCTGCAGAGCGAAAAGATGTCGGCGGTAGGACAATTGATCGCCGGAGTGGCCCACGAACTTAACAACCCGCTGACTGCCATCCTCGGCTACGCCCAGCTGCTCGAAAGTGAAGGCCTGGGAGAACGCGCGGCCGATTTCGTCAGCAAGCTGTTTAAGCAGGCGCAGCGCACCCACCGGGTGGTGCAGAACCTGTTGTCCTTCGCCCGCCAGCGCAAGCCCCAAAAAGAGCAGGTCGATATCTGTAAGGTGCTCGACGAGACCCTGGCGCTCCGCGACTACGACCTCAAAGTCAACGACATTAAAGTGGAGCGCGACATCGAGGCTGAAATTCCGCCGGTCACCGCCGATCCCCACCAGCTCGAGCAGGTGTTTCTCAACATCATCAACAACGGCGTGGACGCCATGCTGGAATCTGGCCGGGTCGGCACGCTGAAAGTCCGGGTTTACACCCAGGAGGGAACTGTTATCACCGAATTTCAGGACTCCGGGCCCGGCATCAAGGAACCGAATCGCATCTTCGATCCCTTCTATACCACCAAGAGCGTGGGCAAGGGCACCGGCCTCGGACTCAGCATCTGCTACGGCATCATCAAGGAACACGGCGGAGACATTTCCGCGCGCAACCGGGAAGATGGCGGCGCCATCATCGAAGTGCGCCTGCCCGCCAACGACCGCGCCGGCCTTCCCGAACCCGTGTTACCCGCTTCTTCGCGAAAGTCCGTCATCGAGGGCAGCGTCCTCCTGGTCGAAGACGAAGAGGCTGTGCTCGAATTCGAACGCGACGTCCTTGCCGGCGCCGGCGCCCGGGTCGTGACCCTCATGAACGGCGACGAAGTGAAAGCCAGACTGCTGCAGGAATCATTCGACGCCATGATCATTGACGGCAAGATGGCCAACGGATGGAACGCACCCGACGTGCATCGCTGGATCGCGGAAAACCGTCCCGGCCTGGAGAAGCACCTGATGTTTACTTTCTCCAGCGCCCTGGAGCCCGAGATCCGCGACTTCCTGCACCACAACAACATCCCGTACCTGGTCAAACCCTTCGAAGTCGGCGACCTGATATCCCAGGCCCGCCGCCTGCTGCAAAAAACCCAGTCCGCCGTCGCCGGCTAAAACTTAAAAAATAGAAGTAATGTGGTGTGGTCGCGGGCGACTCGCCCGCGAAGGGGCGAGTTCGCAAAGGGAAGCGACTGCGCACCGCGCATCAGGTCCTGTTTTCGTAGCGCCGGCGTCTCGCCGGCTGTCGGGCGGGCATCCTGCCCGCCCCCGGCCGCAAGGCTTGTCCTGAGCGAAGTCGAACGATGCCCCCAGACAGCCGGCGCTAGAAGATCAAAGGCTCTTCCGCAGCGACCGCCCAAACCCCCGCAACACCGCCTCATTCCGCCGGTACCAAACCCAAAGCCCAAGCTTCTTGGCTTCGACCACCCCGGCCTTGGTCAAAATCGCCATATGATGAGAAATAGTCGGCTGTGAAAGATGAATGCGCTGCTCGATGTCCGAAGCGCACAACCCCACGTCCTTGCCAATCGAACACCCACCCTGTTCCTTAAGCGCCCGCAAAATCCGCCGCCGCGTCGGATCCGCGATAGCATGCAAAATGCGATCCAGTTCCTGCTCCGAATGGCTCATGATAAGGGCATAGAGGATAAATTGATGGTTGTCAATACATACCTCGCGTCGCTAGGGAATTACCACCCTGGTTTCATTCGAATAACCACTCTCTTGCCCGCGATCGTCTATGGCAGTGACCACGTAAAAGTACGTTGTTCCCGCTTGCACACTTTGGTCAATGTACGTCAATCCGCCGATCGAACTGGCGGCGAGGCCGTAGGAACCACCAGGAACGATCGAGCGGTACAAGCTGTAGCTGACAACATGAGAGTTGGTACTGCCCCTCCACGACAGGGCAACCGAATGTGGCGTCCCTGCCGGTGTGACGGTAAGGGCGACGGTCACAACCTTGGTTGCGGCTCCCCCTTGCAATGTCACCTGGCCAAGATAGGATCCGGGTTGCAGCCCCAGGGTTGACGGCCTGACTAGGAACGTGGAAGGCGTTGTTCCGGAAGTGGCTGAGAGGAGTAGCCACGGCTGGTTGCTTGCTCCCGTGAACCCAAGCGATCCAACCCCAGAGTTTGTGACGCTCACCGCCGCCGGCGTGAGATAGCTTGTTTCGGGAGGTCCGGCAAAGCTCAAGCTTGTGGGATTCACCGCAAGCGCCTGCACCGCCGTGTTTACGGTCACGAGAGCGGACGCGCTCTTACTCGCGTCATCCTGGCTGGTCGCAGTCACAGTGACCGAAATGGAAGCGCATACTGTAGGAGCAGTGAACAGGCCTGATGAATTGACCGCCCCGCCTGTTGCGGACCATGTCACGGCGGGATTCGAAGTGTTGCCAACCGTCGCCTTGAACTGCACTGTTGCGTTCGAAAGGACGGTCACATTTGCAGGAGAAATTGAGACGCTTACCGGCGGGGCCATAACCAGGGTGTGGTCGAGACCAATGACCAGCACTGCGTCTGAGTCGCGGCATCGTACCCGGAAGTGATTTGTGGTGCCTGCCGGCAAACCATCGATTGCAGCTGAGTGGGAGGTAACCAGCGTCTCTGCCAAAGCAGTAATGCTGCCATAGGCCATGGTCGGACCGTATTCGACTTGCGAATCTGATGGTACCGATGTATCCCAACTGATGTTTGCCGTGCTGCCGGTTGTGCTGACCTTGGTTCCACTGATCCAGGGTGGCGATTTGGCGGCTGGTGCGAACAACACATCGACCCAATAGTTGCTCGCCGTCCAGGTACTCGCCGGCCACTGTGTTGCCTGTCCGCTATACACAAACACGCCACCATTGCTGGGGACGTGCAGGGGTGAAACATTCTTCTGCGACGCAAAGGTATTTTTGTCATTGGAAAAATGCCCATTTGGCGCGAAATATCCGCAGGTGAAGACCTGGTTTGCGGCGATTGAAATCGGGCGCGAGAACAAAATTAGTTGCCTTCCCTCAGTTGTTTCCGATGTCGCTATTTGGGTTGCGAGCAACCTGCCCGCGGAATCCCACAGGTTCACCACGTGAATTCCTGTGTTGGCCGCTGCCTTATAGAAACTGCACCCCAGGATTTGCCCGGGCACGTCGGAGAACATCTTCACCCCCAGTACGATCGATTGAGCATCGCCGCCGTCCGCGACGGTGGGCGTGCTTGCACCGAAGATATTTACCGTTACTTGGGCGAATGAGGTATCGATTGCGATTAAAATAGCAGCAAGAAACAACGGAAAACTCTGATGGCTCATATGTTGCCGATCGCAAGATAAAATTCACAACCATGAATGCGAGTGTTGTTGTATAGCCTAAGGACAAGCTGCCCTCCCGGCATGTGATGGATGTCACACTCGGAGACGAATAAGTCTTGCGAAACCCCTTTGCGGCCCACAACGGGAATTCTGAACTGGGGGGAACAGCTTGCCGACGACCCGTTCGATGATGCTTCGGTCTCTGCCTGAAGTCGCGATGCGGACTTGCAAGAGAGCGAAGTCTCCGGCTAACGAATGAGGTCAACCTGTAACTGGGGTTGCGAAGTCTGAGCCCGAGGTCCGCACTTGCTCTTCGAAGGAAACGATCGCCGGCAACTCGAGAAACTGAAGAAGAGCGAAGGCCTGCTGCCGCCCGGCCAGTCACTCACGCTCAAATGGCCGGTCCTGCACTACGGCTCAGTGCCGAGGTTTGATCCCGATACCTGGGACTTCCGCATCACCGGATTGGTGGATTCGCCTCTCCAGCTCAATTGGAAAGAATTCAACGCCCTCCCCAAAATCCAGCGCACTAGCGACTTCCATTGTGTGACCCGATGGAGCCGTTTCGACAACCACTGGGACGGCGTAGCTTTCCGCGAACTGCTGGCCCGCGTCCATCCCAAGCCGCAAGCCGCCTACGTCCTGGTCCATGCCGAACAGGGATTCACTGCCAATGTGCCCTTGCCCGACCTTGACCGGGAAGAAGTATTGCTCGCCACTCACCACGATGGCGAGCCCCTCACCGCCGAGCACGGCTACCCGCTGCGCCTCATCGTTCCTCATCTATATGCATGGAAGTCAGTGAAGTGGGTGCGCGGCCTGGAGTTTCTCCAGCACGACACCCCAGGATTCTGGGAGCAAAACGGCTACCACATGTACGGAGATCCCTGGAAGGAGCAGAGATTCAGTAGGGATTGATCGATTTACGAATTGTCGGATTGTCGAATTTAAATTCTAAAATGCGTAAATCCGGCAATTCGTAAATTATTTCTTCAGTATCGGATTGTACCCATCCTTCACCAGCTGCCCGCGCGCGCTTTCGGCGTCCTTGATGTCGGAAAACGGTCCCACCTGCACATGGAACAAC
>Ga0207706_10000409_pt1 | contig 46145 bp, 32 predicted proteins | sample KBSC53metaG_FD_184318 | JGI IMG/M metagenome (GOLD analysis project Ga0207706, IMG submission 184318) | Corn rhizosphere microbial communities from Kellogg Biological Station, Michigan, USA - KBS C5-3 metaG (SPAdes) (version 2) | ecosystem: Host-associated > Plants > Roots > Rhizosphere > Soil ... | reverse complement strand
GACCCGCTCATCGACCGCATCGGCAAAGCCCGCTACGTCCTCCTCGGCGAAGCCACTCACGGCACATCCGAGTTCTACCAGTGGCGCGCGACCCTTTCGCGTCGACTAGTCGAAGATCACGGATTCTCGTTCATCGCCGTCGAGGGCGATTGGCCCGATTGCTACCGCGTCAATCGTTATGCAAAACGATACGCCGACTCCGGGAACACCGCCCGCGACGTCCTGCACGCCTTCGAGCGATGGCCCACCTGGATGTGGGCCAACCGGGAGGTCACCGAGCTCGCCGAGTGGATGCGCGACTACAACCACCGCCGGGCGCCGGAGCGCCAGGCCGGGTTCTACGGGCTCGACGTCTACTCGTTATGGGAGTCCATGCACGCCGTCGTCGGCTACCTCGAGGCGATCGACCCGGCGCTCGCCCGCGCCGCTCGCGCCGCGTACCGCTGCTTCGAGCCATATGCCGAAGACGTGCAGGAGTACGCCCGCGCGACAGCGCTGGTCCCCACGACCTGTGAGCGCGAAGCGGTTGCCGTCCTCGCCGCCGTCCGCAACAAGGCCGAGGAGTTCCGGCACGATGGTCGTGACGCGTTCTTCAATGCGGAGCAGAACGCGCTCGTCGCGCGGAACGCGGAACGCTATTACCGCACGATGGTCCGCGGTGGTCCGACCTCGTGGAACGTTCGCGACACGCACATGGTCGAGACGCTCGAGCGGCTCATGCAGCACCATGGCCCGGAGGCGAAGGCGATCGTGTGGGAGCACAACACGCACATCGGCGACGCACGGTTCACCGACATGGCGCGCGCCGGGATGTTCAACGTCGGCCAACTCGTTCGACAGTCGCACCACGAGGATGATGTGGTGCTCGTTGGCTTCGGTACGCACCACGGGACGGTGATCGCCGGCGAGGAATGGGGAGCGCCGATGCGCCACATGCGCGTGCCGCCCGCGAAAGAGAACAGCGTCGAGCATGCATTGCGCGAGGCCGATGTTGGCGACGCGCTTCTGCTCTTCGACGGCAGTGATGACGGCGGCATCGAAGGGCTGGAGGAACCGATTGGGCACCGCGCGATCGGCGTCGTGTACGACCCGCGCAACGAAGCGTGGGGGAACTACGTCCCGACGATCGTCCCGCGGCGCTACGACGCGTTCATGTACATCGAGGAAACCACTGGCGTCGACGCCCTGCACATGCCGGTGCTGGTGGATGGCGAGCCGGGGGAGACGTTCCCCTCAGGGATGTGAGAATGCAAACACCACTGGTGTCAACACTGATGACTGAACACCAAGGACTGACTACCCATGACTGACGAACTGGCCACGACATCACGTGATGTCATGGCCAGTCATGAGTCTTCGGTGGTGAGTCATCGGTTTTCGGTCATCAGTCAACGGCTACGGCTCGCTGACGGGACGTATGAGGCCTAACGACGGCCTCGCCGACTGACCAGCACAACGCCCGCGCCAACCGCCGCCGCACTCACCATCGTCGCCAGGCGGTGCATGGACGTCATCGTGTACAGGCTCCGCTGACGGACCACACCCGGGTAGTTGCCTCGCTCACGTCCGCCACCCTGCGGCTCGTACAACGAGTCCTCCCGCTCGACTCGCGACGCCTTCCGCAACTTCTGGCCCTGAAACATGGTCGCTCGCATGACGTGATCCGCTACGCGCGGCATGTTCTGCATCGCCGCGGTCATCTTCCCACCGCCACCCACGATGAGATCCCGCCGCGAGTGCTCGGCGCAGAAGAGAATCGCCTCGGCGACCACCGACGGATCGTAGACCGGCGCGGGCTGCTTCGGCTCCGCCTCCATGTAGTTGCGGGCATGCTCGGGGAACGGCGTGTCGATCGCGCCCGGCTTGATGAGCGTCAGCGACACCGGAGCACCTTCCTTCTCGAGCTCCATCCGCAATGCGTCGGTGAACGCCTTCACTGCGTGCTTGCTGGCCGAGTAGTGGCCCTGAAGCGGGATCGCGCGGTCGCTCGTGACGCTGCCAAGGTTGATGATCGCGCCACCATGATCCTTGAGATGCGAGACCGCCGTGAGCGTCCCGTGGACGACGCCCCAGTAGTTCACGTCGAAGAGGCGCCGCGCGTCCTCTAGCGGCACTTCCTCGATTGGACCGTAGATCGAGAGTCCCGCGTTGTTCACCCACGTGTCGAATCCGCCGAACGCATCGACGGCGCGACGTGCGATCGCGCGGACGTCTTCCAACACCGAGACGTCCGCGATCACCGTGATCGCTCGTCCCCCGGACCCTTCGATCTCGACGCGGGCGCTCGCGAGCCCGTCACCGTCTCGCGCCACCAACACCACACGAGCGCCCCGCTCGGCGGCCATCTTGGCCGTGGCCAGTCCAATCCCGCTCGAGGCACCGGTGATGACGACAACCTGGTCCTCGATCCGCTTGAGCTTTACTCCCATTCGCGTGCTCCGGCAGAGGAGTGAAACGGCGAACGGTTCAAGAACCCTGCCGCGTCAGTCCTTCACCATCGGGAGCCCGGCGTCGATCCAGTCCTTCTTGCCGGCCGAGTATTCGCGGATGTTCGTGTAGCCCATGGCTTCGAGCTCGCCGCCGGCCCACCCGGATGTCGGGCAATCGTCGTCCCAACAATAGAGCACGATTTCGGCAGTGTGGTCGGGGACGAGCTCCGGAACGACCGTCGCGACCTGCGTGGGCGGGAGGCTCTTTGCACCCGGGAGGTGGTGTTTTCGCCAGTACATGTGCGGCAGGACTTCGAACAACGTGAAGTGGTCGCCGCGGTCCATCTTCGCTTTGAGCTCCTCGCGGGTAATGATCTGCATGCGCGAAAACTACAGGAGGTTTCAAGGGGGCAGAGGCCTTGAACCGCACCCGATGGACGACAAGCCTTTCCGGGGAACGGCGATGAAGCGGATCGTGCGGAAAACGGCCGGATACTGCTTGACGCGCTCAGTGCCTCACCCACCGAGCGTGAGCCAGCGTCACTGCCCGGCGGGATCCGGGAGTTTCCGCAGGATCCGCTTCATGCAATCAAGAAACAGGCTTGCTTCCGCAGCGATGCTTGCTTGCGATCAGCACGAGCCCGTCCCGGCCACCGGCTAGTTTTGTAGTATGAGAATCGTGTCGTTGTGCCCGTCTCTGACCGAGCTCGTTTTCGACCTCGGCCACGGCGATGAGCTCGTGGGTCGCACGAAATTCTGCATCCACCCCGCCGATCGCATCGGCGCGGTCGAGAAAGTCGGCGGCACGAAGGACCCCAAGATCGACCGCATCATCGAGCTCGCGCCCGACCTCGTGCTGCTCAACGAGGAGGAGAACCGGCGCGAGGACGGTGAGACACTCCAGCGCGCCGGTGTGCGATGCCACGTCAGCTTCCCGCACACCGCGCTCGAGACGGCGGAGATGGTGAGGTCGATTGCGGCGGCGATCGATGCGCGCGACGAGGGCGAACGGATCGCGCGCGACATCGAGGAGCGACACGAGCGCGTCATACGCGCCGCCGCCGGCCGGACGCCGGTCCGATTCGCGTACCTCATCTGGCGCAAACCGTGGATGGCGGTGAACGCAGACACGTTCGTGAGCGCTCTGCTCGCCGACGCCGGCGGCCAGAACGTCTTCGCGTCACAAGCGAACCGGTATCCAGTCGTTACGCCGGAAGAGCTTGCCGCTGCAGAGCCGGACATCGTGCTGCTCTCGACCGAACCGTTTCCGTTCAAGCCATCACACGCCGACGAGCTCGCGAGGCTATCCGGCGTCGCGCGTGAGCGGATACAGATCGTCGATGGGGAGCTGCTCTCCTGGCACGGCTCGCGGACACCGGCGGGCATCGACTACGCGGAACAGGTCATTGCTGCCGCGGGCAATCTCGCTTCTGCCAGCGGGCATCCTCACGGGCGACGTTAGGCTGGCGACTGGCGACTGGCGACTGGCGACTGGCGACGCTAATCGCTTTCGACTCGCGACTCGAAAACTCGCGGCCGCCTGCCGCCTGCCGCCCGTCGCCCGTCGCCCGTCCCCGGCTCTTCCCATTGACAACTTAGGGGGCGCCGCCGTACCATCCCTCCATAAGCCACTTAGGGGAATGGACTCGTGGGCACGCTCGATCTCCTGCAAGGGACGCTCGACCTGCTGATCCTCAAGACGCTGTCCTGGGGAGCCATGCACGGTTACTCCGTCGCGCGGCTCATCCGCGAGCGCAGCGACGGCGCCTTCCTGATCGAGGAGGGCGCACTGTACCCGGCACTCCACCGCCTCGAGCGCCAAGGGTGGATCGAGAGCGACTGGGGACTCTCCGAGAACAATCGCAAAGCGAAGTTCTACCAGCTCACCGCTCGCGGACGCGCACAGCTTCGCGCCGAAGTGGCGACGTGGCAGCGCTACACGAAAGCGGTGGCCGGCGTCCTCGAGCCGGCATGAGTCACCGCGCCTGACCTAACGAGACCATGCGACGCATTCCGGGTATCCGGCGAGTCTTCCGGCACGAGCGCGGCAGCGACGTCGACGTCGAGCTGCAGTTCCACATCGACGCGCGCACCGACGACCTCGTGCGACTCGGGCTCGGCCGCGACGAAGCCCGCCGGGCCGCGCTCGCCGAGTTCGGCGATGTGAAGCGTTACGAGACCGAAACGTTGCGGATCGACCGCGGCTACGCGCGCATCACGCGCATCAAGGAGCTCCTCTGGTCGGTGTGGTTCGACTTTGCCTACGCCGTGCGCGGCCTACGAAGAAGTCCCGGCTTCGCCGCGGCTGCCGTGCTAACGCTCGCGCTCGGGATCGGCGCCAACACGGCCGTCTGGACGATCCTCGACGCGCTCATGAGGCAGTCCCTTCCGATCGAACGACCGGACGAGCTCCACGCCGTGCGTCGCGCGGATCAGCCGGACGAAGACTATCTCAACTCCTTCCAGCGTTTTCAGCGGCTGCAGGCCGTGATGCCGGACCCGCAACAGCTGACCGCGATGAGCGCGCTCGCGCGGATGTATGCGACCACCGGCGATCAGCCCGAGCCAGCGCTCGCACAACTGGTAACGGGCAACTGGTTCCGAACCCTTCGCGTCGGCGCGAGCGCCGGACGCGTGATCGAACTCGACGATGACCGGGTGCTCGATGCCGGAGCCGTCGCCGTACTCAGTGACGCGTTCTGGTCGCGACGCTTCGGCCGCGACCCGCGCATCGTCGGCACGACCATTCGCCTCAACGGGATCCCGCTGCGCGTGATCGGCGTCGCCCAGCGCGGCTTCCAGGGACTTACAGTCGGATCGTCGGTCGACCTCTGGGTTCCGCTCTCCATGCAGCACTCGTTGCGCTACATCGGGAACTACAGCGCGCATGACGCCGACATCGAGAAGGCATGGGCGCCGCAGGACGGTATTCAGTGGTTGATTCTTCTCGCTCGCGTGCCGGCGACGTCGGCGGTGCGCATCGCGGGCGCGCTGGATCGTCAGGTCCGCAGTGATCTGGAGCAGCAGCTGGCAACGGCCGATTCGGTTGATCGTGCCTATCGCCTTCGCGAGCACGTGACCCTGCAGCCGATCCCACGCGGCGTCTCGCCGCTGCGCGAACAGTTCAAGGACCCGTTGCGCGTCCTCATGGCGAGCGTCGGGCTGGTGCTGCTCATCGCGTGCGGCAATCTCGCCGGCCTGCTGCTCGCGCGCAGCTCGGCCCGAAGTCACGAGGTCGCCGTTCGGATCTCGCTGGGTGCTCGCCGTGGCCGCCTCGTGCGCCAGGTGCTGACCGAGAGCCTAACGATCGCGGTACTTGGCGGTGCGTTGGGCCTCATCGTCGCCCGCTGGGGATCGGCGATGCTGCTCCGGGTCGCGTCGTCCGGGTCGCGTCCGGTTCCGCTCGACGTCTCCAACGACGCCCGGATCATCGGCTTCGCCCTGTTGGTCTCAGTCGTCACCGGGCTGCTCGTGGGCGCCTTCCCCGCCGTGCGCGTCTCGCGATTCGGGCTGTACGATGCGTTCCGGGGAGCGGGACGCGTAATGGGCGGGCGATCGTCGCATCGGCTGCCGCTCGGGCGAGTGCTGGTGATGTCACAGATCGCGCTGTCGCTCGTGCTGGTGGTGACCGCGGGCGTCTTCGTGCGCACGCTCCGCAACCTGCTCGTGATCGACCCGGGCTACGAGCGCGAGCACGTGGTGGTGGCGCGTCTCGACGTGCGTGCCGCCGGCTACGATTCCGCTCAGCTGCCGGCGCTGTACGATCGCTTGTTAGGCGCTGCGGCGGCGATCCCCGGTGTTCGGTCCGCGAGCCTGTCGCTCAACGCGGTCGCCGGCGGCGGGACCCGTACGAGCGGGTTTGTGGTACCCGGCCGCACGCTTCCGCCCGGTGAGAGCAGCAGCGCCCAGGAGAACTACGTGACGCCCGATTACTTCAACACCATCGGCATGACGGTCGTCGCGGGACGCGCCTTCACCCGAGCGGACAAGGTCGGCGCACCGAATGTGGCCATCGTCAGCGAATCGATGGCGCGGCACTTCTTCGGCACGGACCGAGTAGTCGGCTCTCGCTTCGGTTACGGAACGCCGCCCGAGTTTGAAGTCGTGGGAGTGGTACGCGACGCGCGCGTGAATGCGCTGCGCGAAGCGGCGCCGAGGCTCGTGTTCCGCCCGCTCGCTCAGGGGCCGCGGGAGTACGTGACGAGCGTCGAGGTGCGAGTGGCGGGTGCGCGCGAGCCAGTGACGGCGTCGCTCCGCAACGCCATTCGCCAAGTCGACCCGATGCTGCCCCTGCGCGACATTACCCCGCTGTCAGATCTGCTCGAGCGTGGGCTGACAAGCGAGCGGCTCGTCGCCCGATTGGCCGGCAGCTTCGGCGTGCTCGCACTGCTGCTGGCAGCGATCGGTCTGTATGGGGTGATGGGCTACTCGGTGTCACGCCGCACGAACGAGATGGGTGTGCGGCTCGCGCTGGGTGCGTCTCCTGCGGGCGTGCGTCTGCTCGTCCTTCGCGAGAGCCTCCTAACGAGTGCGGCCGGTGTGGTGCTCGGCCTCGTGTTGCTGCTGCCGGTGCAGGGTGTCACGGGCCGGCTCGTGTACGGCGTTTCGCCGCGCGATCCCGCCACGGTGGTGCTCGGGACTACGCTGCTGCTCGCGGCGACGGCGGTTGCCGCGTTCGTGCCGGCGTGGCGCGCATCGCGGATCGATCCGGTGGACGCGATCCGGTCGGCCTGACCGCGGAGCCATCGGTAGCGCGCTCGCGCAGGTCGCGGGCACCCGTTTACATTCGGGATGCCCGCGATTGCCCTCGCCACATACGCATCGCTTCCCGGCGGCGCCGCCGACGAGCAGCCGCTCATCGAGTGTCTCGCCGCACTCGGCGTGCGTGCGCGTGCGGCCGTCTGGGACGATCCGTCGATCGCATGGCGCGACTTTGACGGCGTCGTCGTGCGCTCGTGCTGGGACTATCATCTGCGACACGACGACTTCTTTCGCTGGATCGATCGAGTCACGGCCGCCGGCGTGCCGATCTGGAATTCGCCCACGGTCCTGCGATGGAGCTCCCGAAAGACATATCTCCACGATCTCACGATCGGCGACGTTCGCACCGTTCCGACGGTCTGGCTGCTCGCAGACAATCCGCGGGCGACGACAGCTTCGCTCGCGACGATCCTGACCGACACCGGCTGGGAGCGCGCCGTGGTCAAGCCGATCATCTCGGCGTCTGCGCACGAGACGTGGAGTGTGACGATCGATGAGGCGCGTGAGGACGCCGCCGCGTGGGACGCGCGGTTGCGCGCGTTGATTACGCGGCCAGGCGCCATGGTGCAGCCGTTCGTTCAGGAGGTCGAGTCGGACGGGGAATGGTCGCTGCAATTCTTCGGCGGCGTGTTCAGTCATGCCGTGCGCAAGTACGCGGCGCTTGGCGACTTCCGCGTGACGCGCGAGTGGGGTGGCTGGCACGAGAGCGTGGCGCCGCCGCCTAACGTCATCCGTCAGGCGGAGCGTGCCCTGCGCGCTGCGCCCGGAAAGTCCGTCTACGCGCGCGTCGACGGGTTCATCATGGGCGGCGACTTCGTGCTGACCGAGCTGGAGCTTCTGGAGCCATCGCTCTTCCTCGACGCCGACCCAGCCGCGCCGATGCGATTTGCACAGGCCATCGCGCGGGCGTTGGGGCTGCTTACTGCGCGAGCAGGAACGCCCGCATCTCGCGCGCGACTTCCGCGGCGTTCGAGATGAACACGTAGTGATGCGCGCCATGGAGCTCGATCACGCGTCCGTGTTTCACCTCGCGCTGGAATTGCTCCCGAGCGGAGCGGGCGAAGGGCGTGAACACCGCGAACACCTTCTCTGCGGCGACGCGTCCCGCCGAGTCGAGCGCGGCGTACCAGGAGACGAGATCCTGCGCTGAATCCGCGACTGCATAGAACGCGAGCGCCGGCACCGCGATTTTCGCGTACGCGGGGTGCTCGACACCGGCTACGATCGCGACGCCAATCGAGTCGGGCGTAACGTCACGCAGATATCGGCCAGTCGGACCAAACACCGCTATCGCGCGGACTTCAGCTTCCGGGACCAACATTCCGTTTGCGCGCGCCATGTAGGCGCGCGCCGCGGCCGGAGACGCCGAGTCCGCGGCCAGCATTGGTGGCGACGCGGGTATCGGCGCGTTCAGAAACAACGCCGGGAGGCCAGTGCGATCGTGCGCGGCGTCCAGGTAGACCAGCTTCGCGACTCGGTCCGGATACGTCGAGCCGAATTTCGTGAGCTCATCACCCGCGATGGAGTGGCCGACCAGCACCACGCGCGTGAGGTGCAGCGTGTCGAGGACTGCCTTTATGTCGGCTGCGAGCCTGGCCGAACCGTAGCCGGACGCCGGTTGACTCGACGCGCCGTAGCCACGACGCGTGATCCCCAGGACGTGGAAGCGATCGGTGAACTGCGGCGCAAAGTCGTCGAACACATGAGCCGAGTTGCCAAGCCCCGCGAGAAAAACCACCGGCTCGCCGGTGCCGCCCCAGTCGAGCACCTCGAGCGAGACCTTTGGCGCGACGGTCACCATCCGAGCACGATGGTGTGAGGGATCGGTCCACGCGGCGGTCGTGGCTGAAGGCGCGCTGGCCGACGCCTGCTGTGCACGCGCATGAGTGGCAACAACGCAGATGGCGAGAGTCGGCGAAACCAATTTGGCAACGCACAAGGATACACGAGAGCGGATCATGAGTGGCTTCGGCGTCACGGGGAATGCGGAGTTTGGATCAGCTGCCCCACGATGCCGAACCGCCTCGCGGCCCACAATGGCATCAGTGGGCGCGATTGTCTTGCGCAACGCACGCTGTACGGGGAGGTTTTCGGCGCCATGAGCTCTCCCGACAAGCCTCCCGCCTCCACGAACGTCCCCGGCGAATCGCCGGCCGCGCTCTCGCCCGACCTGGGCGAGATCGCACTCGTCATGGGCGGAGGCGGCGCGCGAGGTGCTTATCAGGTTGGTCTGCTGCGACACCTCGCGCGCCGGTATCCGAATCTCCACTTCCCGATTCTGACCGGCGTTTCCGCCGGTGCGGTGAACGTCGCCCATCTCGCACAGCACACCGGCACATTCTCGGCGTCAGTGACGTCCCTGGAGCGGCTGTGGCGCTCCCTGAGTCCCGAGCAGGTCTTTCGCGTCGATGCGCCTGCTCTGCTGACGAATTTTCTGCGATGGGGCGTGCGCCTCGTGTCCGGGGGGACGGTCGTGGAAACGCAGACGCGCGGATTGGTGGACACGTCGCCGCTGCGCACGTTCCTCACTCGTGCGCTCGTGCCGCAAGATGGCGCACTCGCCGGGATCGACCGGAACATCGCGCGCGGCTCGCTCAGGGCGGTCGCGCTCAGCACGACCGACTACGGCACGGGCCAATCGATCGTCTGGATGCAGGGCCGCAACATCGAGGAGTGGGAGCGCCCGAAGCGCCGCGCCGTTTCGACGCGCCTGACGGTCGAGCACGTGATGGGGTCGTCCGCGCTGCCGTTCTTCTTCCCCGCGGTCAAGATCGAAGACTCGTGGCACGGCGACGGCGGTATACGCCTAACGGCTCCCCTGTCACCGGCACTCCACCTCGGCGCGCACAAGATTCTCGCGATCTCGACGCGCTACGACCGCTCACAGGCGGAGGCGAACCGCCCGCTCATTCGCGGCTATCCGCCGCCGGCGCAGGTGTTGAGCATCCTGTACAACGCGATCTTTCTTGACTTGATCGATCAGGACGTGCTGCGCCTCGAGCGGATGAACTTCGTGCTGCGGAAGCTGCCGCCGGAGCAGCGTTCGGGGATGCGGGTGGTGAACATCCTCGTCCTGCGTCCGTCGCGGGATCTCGGCAAGCTGTCGAGCGAGTACGAGGCGCTCCTCCCAAAGCCGTTCCGATTCCTAACGAGAGGCCTCGGCACGCGTCAGACGGCGAGCCCGGACATCCTGAGTCTCCTCATGTTCCAGGCGGACTATCTCGGCAGGCTTATCGAATTGGGAGAGGAAGACGCCGAGGCTCGAGCCGAGGAGATAGAGGCGTTCCTGAACGGAGCGCACACCGATCGGTAATTGGTTACTGGGTACGGGTTATTGGTTGCTGGAACAGGTAACAGGTTACTGGAATTGGTTATCAGTGATTTGAACCCTCGGGATGCCTCTCTGCAGCGAGAAGAGCATCCCGAGGGTTCTGATTACGTGTAACCAATCCCAGTAACCTGTTACCTGTCGCTGTTGCGCCGTTAGGGCTTTGGTCTAGCCCTGAACTGTTCGTAGAGCTTCGTGTGTCGGTCAGTCAACGGCACCTGCTCGCCCCTGATGAACAGGTACTTCACGTTGCTGCGCACATCGAGCGGATTGCCGGTGGTCACCATCACGTTCGCGACCTTGCCCGGCTCGAGGCTGCCGTAGCGATCCGCTACACCGAAGATCTGCGCGGGATTGATGGTCAGCGCCTTCATTGCTTCGTCCATGTCGAGCCCGTAGGCCGTTGCGAGCGCCGCGTTGTACGGCAGGTCGCGCACGTCCGACGCGCCCGATGTCTGGAACGCGATCTTTACCCCCGCCTTCGCCAGGACGCCCGGCTGCGCGTAGATGGCGTCATATGGGTCGTCGCTACCCGGCACCTGTGTCGTCGGCCCGACGATCACCGGGATGCCGCGGGTGGCCAGCGTGTCGGCTACCCGCCATGCGTCGCGCGGTCCGCGGAGGATCACCTTCAGCTTGAACGAGTCCGCGAGCGTGAGGACGCCGCGGATCTGCTCGATCGTGTTCACGTCGAAGATGATCGGCATCTCCCCGCGGATCGCCGGGACGAGCGACTCCATTGCCTGGTTGACGCGTGGGGCGTTAGGCACGCTGCCGCCAGCGGCGAGTTTGGCCTTGACGTCCGCGTACGCTCGCGCGTCGGCGAACAAGTCGCGCATCGCCCGCGCCTGCCGGCTCACGGTCTCGGCCGCGTCGCCCTGCGGTCGCCCACCGAAGCTACCACCCCGGCCGCCCCCACCGGACGATGGGTACGACATCACCTGCGCCACGCGAGGCGTGATGGCCATCTCGTCAGGCGTCCAGCCCCAGAGGTCGATGAGCGCCGCCGTGCCGGACATGAGTGCGCCCGTCGCTGATGTGACCACGGTCGTCACACCGTTGACGCGCGTCACCGGAATCAGCTCCGAGTGCGCATTGACCGCGGTGAGCGCGACATCCTGCGGGTTGAAGTCGCCGATCTCGCGCGTATCCGTGGACCCGGGGACGGACCCGATCTCGGTGAGACCGAGCTCCGTTCCGCTGTCGATCATGCCGGGATACACGAAGAGGCCCGTCGCGTCGATCACGGTCGCCCCCTGCGGCGCCTGCACGTTCGCCCCAACCGCCTGGATCTTTCCCCCGGAGATGACGACGGCCCCGTTAGGTATCCGCGCCCCGACGACAGGCACCACCGTGCCGCCCCGGATGACGTACGTGCCCGTCTGCGTCTGCCCTTGCGCGACGGAGGCCAGCACCGTCATCCCGAGCCAAACGGCGAGGGATCGCGATCTGCCCGGTAGAGGGACCCTGTTCCCGGTTCCCCGTTCCCAGTTCCCAGTCATCGGTCCTCCGACGCGACGTGTGGTTTCCGCTGCTTCATCTGCTCGATCAGCTGCTCGAGCGTCGGCGACGTCGCGCGGTCGAAGAATACGCGCCCATCGATGAGCGTCATGTCGACTCGAGCGTTAGGCGCGAACGGGTGGGCCGTGAAGATCGCCAGGTCCGCGTCCTTCCCGACGTCGATCGACCCCACGCGCTTGTCGATCCCCAGCTGCTTCGCGGCATTGAGCGTGATCATCTTGAGCGCTTCCTGCTCCGACGCGCCACCGTAGTGCATGGCCTTGGCCGCCTCCTGATACAGGCGTCGCGCACGCTCGTCCGAGTCCGAGTTGATCGTCACCACCACGCCGCGCTCGGCCATGAGCGCCGCGTTGTAGGGGATCGCGTCCCACGCCTCCATCTTGTACGCCCACTCGTCAGCGAACGTGCTCGCGCCGCTGCCGGCTTTCGCCAGCTCATCGGCAATCTTGTAGCCCTCGAGCACGTGTTGGAAGGTCGCCACGCGGAAGCCGAAGTCCTTCGCGACGCGCAGCATCATGAGAATCTCGTCGGCTCGGTACGAGTGGCAGTGCACGAGCCGCTTGCCCTCGAGCACCTCGACGAGCGCGTCGAGCTCGAGATCGCGCGCGGGCGGAATGAGCGCGGCGCGCTCCGCCGCCGTTTTCGCCGCCTTCTTCTTCGCGTCGTATTGCTGCCAGTCGCGGCGATACTCCTGCGCGCGCGTGAAGGCATCGCGGAGCAGATCCTCCACGCCCATGCGCGTGCGCGGGAAGCGGCCCTGCTGACCAGGCTGCAGGTTGCGGTTCGTCTGCCGCACGTTCTCGCCTAACGCGAACTTGATCCCCGGCGGCGCGCCCTCGAACTTGAGGCTGTCCACCGGCAACCCGTACCGCAGCTTCACGACGGCGTTCTGCCCGCCGATCGTGTTGGCCGAGCCGTGGAGGATGTTCAGCGTCGTCGTGCCGCCAGCGAGCTGACGATACAGGCTGATCCCATCCTGACGCAGCACGTCCTCGATGCGAACCATCGACGTAATCGACAGCGTCCCCTCGTTGATCGCTTCGGCCGCGGAGTGGGAGTGCGCGTCGATGATGCCGGGGGTGACGTACTTTCCCGTCCCGTCGATGATCTTCGCCCCGGCCGGCACCGGCACGTCCGCACCGACCGCTGCGATCTTCCCGTCGCGGATGACGATCGTGCCCTTCTCGATCGTGCCGTTGGACGCCGTCATGATCGTCGCGTTCGTGATCGCGACGAGCTTGCCGGCAGGCGGGATCGGCAGTGACACGGCGGTGAGGTCGAGCGGCGGCGCCTGCTGCGCGTTAGGTGCCCCAGTGGCTGCCGCTGGCCGCTGTGGATTCCCGGCCTGCGCGAATGCCGGCGATGCGCCAAGTAGCAATGTCATCCCGAGCGCAGCGAGGGATCGCAGGCTTCCCGAGCGAGGGCTCTCTACCGGGACGAGGGCGGTTCCTCGCTGCGCTCGGAATGACACCCGTTCCCGGTTCCCAGTTCCCGGTTCCCGTAGTTTCCCCACATCCCGCATCCCCCATCCTTCCCGGGTGTTCATGGTTTCTTCTCCGCCGTGAACGTCATGGTCCCCATTTCGCCGGCTCGCAGGCGCCCCGTCATCCGAGCTCCATCCACGTCGGCCTCGAAGTTCACCGTCGTCCGCTCGCCACCCATCTGGAACGATGCGGACCACGTCACCGTCCGACCGTTGACGCGTCCCTCGGAGATCGCTGCCGTCCCGAACTCCGAGATCATGTTCCCGTCGATCGCGTCAGCGGTCTGCGTCAGCGTCATGGTCGACGTCATCGCGCCCTGCGGACCGTTCACCGTCATGATCCACGTTCCGGCGACCTGGGCCGTCTCGCCGCCGCGCCCGCCGCTCCCCGCGGCGCGCTGGCCGTTTCGGCCGGACGCCGACGGAATCACATCGTAGTCGATCCCGTCGACGAACACCGTGCGAATCCGTGTGCTGTCGCCGAGCGGTGGTCCATCCGCCACGACGAGGTCGGCGATCTTGCCGGGCTCGATACTGCCGAGTTTATTGCCGACGCCCGCAATCTCTGCCGCGCGGATCGTGAGCGCCTCGACCGCCACTTCGCGCGGAAGACCGGCCGCGATGGCCTTGTGCACGTTCGCCATGAAGTCGTTAGGCTTGAGCGCGCCCGGGGCAAGGGCGAACTTCACGCCCGCACGATGCAGCGTTCCCGCGTTGGCCTCCACGATCTTGCGCACCGCCGCGTCCCGCGTCGCGCTGTCGTTGAGCTCACGCCGCTGCGCCCCGCGATACGCCCACCCGGTCACCTCGACCGCCTGCGGAAATTCCACCGACACCACCAGCGGTCGAGCGGTCTTCACCGCATCGAGCGCGCGGAACGCTTCGGTTGCTCCCACGATCGTCAGCTTGAGATCGAACTCCTTCGCGATGTCCACCGCTCGACGAATCTCGTTCTCATTGCTCGCACCGAAAAACGCAGGCAGCTGTCCGCGCACGACCGGTACGAGCGCATCGAGGTTGGCATCGTATGCCGGACGCGGGACGCCCCTCTCCCCCGCCTTGTAGCGATCCATGAGCAGCCCGTGACGCTGTGCGTCATAGAGCTCCTGCCGCTCGTAGGCGATCACGCCCAGGAGCGTCGCGGGGTACCGGCCGGCCACGCCCTGGAATCCCATGTGCATTCCCACGGGCGCCTTGACGACGTACTGCGCCGACGAGTCGTCGCGCATGGGGATGAGCGCGGACAGACCGCGGAACGCGCCGCGCGATGGGGCGACGAGCGCAGTCGTGATTCCCGCATCGCGCGACGCCCGAATGTCGGCAGCGGCGGGTGCCACTTCGTTCGCGATCACGCGACCGGGCTCGAGCCCGACATTCCGGGCTGGCGCGCCGGCGTTTTGTCCCCCGCCGCCGCCACCACCACCTGGTCCCGCTTGGGGCTGGGCCGGCGTTGGGATGCCCATCGACGACGTCAGATCGATGAATCCCGGATAGACGGTCCGTCCGGCCAGGTCGACGACGCGTGCGTCACCCGGCGGGCTGACGTTCGCGCCGACCGCCTGGATGATCCCGTCCCGAATGACGATCGTGCCTTTCTCGATCCTTCCTTTCGTGACCGTCTCGATCCGGGCGTTGGTGAGGGCCCAGGTGCCAGCTGGTGCTGGTGCCTGGGGATGGGCGTCGCGCGGCAGGACCAGCGCGACGCCCAGGAGGATGCCGCTCACGAGCGGCGGGGCGAGACGCATGCAGGGTCTCCTGGTGGTGGACGAAACGGCGGCCGGCTGGGCACGGTATCGGCCAACCGGCCGTCGATGTTACGGCGATCATACCCATGACGCTGAGTGCCGACAACGACAGACTAGTTCGCGCCCGGCCCCTTTCCCGCCAGGAATGCGTACAGCGCGTTCACTTCCTCGTCCGTGAAGTGCGAGAACCGACTCCGCGCAACGGGGGACATCATCTCCCTCTCCTTCCCGTCCTTCGGCACGCCCTCACGCATCAGCTTCGTGAACTCTGACGGCGTGTAGCCGCCCACGATCATCAAAGCAGGCGCGCCCTGAGGGTCGCCCTGGAGCCGCTCGCCGTGGCACTCGGTGCACGACGACATGGCGATGTATCGCCCGAGTGATGCCGCGTCAGGCCCCTTCGATGGGCGGGGCGCGTCGTGGGTAATGTTGCGCGGCTCCACCTTGTATTGCCCCATCGTCAGGCCAACCCGCGCAAGCAACCGCATCGAGTTCGACGGCAGCGGGTGCCCAGTCGGTTCCGGAACCGTCCGCAAATACGCGATGAGCGCGCCGAGGTCCTGGTCGTCGAGGTGATAGAACATCGACGAGGGCATCACCGCCACGCCCTGTCCGCTCGGCCGCACGCCGTGACGAAGCAGCCGCGCAAGCTCGGGGTCCGAGTATCCGCGAATTGCCTTCGGCACGTTTGGCGCAACGAGCCGGGCGATCCACGGATCGTCGAAGAACACCTTGCCCGACAAACCGGGACCGTGACATCCCTCGCACCCGCGGGTCTCGAAGATGTGGCGCCCCGCGGCAAGCGCGGTCGAGTCGGTCGGTACCATGATCGGCGCGGCGACGATGTCGAACGTCTGGTGCAGGCGGTACTCGCTCACGCCGTAGATCGCGACGCCAGCGACGATGACGAGCGTGCCGAGCGTGATACCGATCCACTTGAGCACACGTTTCACGGCGGATCTCCTCCTGAGCTCGAAGCGACAGCAAAAGGAAAAGGCGGGGCGAAACGTTTCGCCCCGCCGATCCTATACGGCGAGCCCTTCGCGTCAAGAGCGCACGTCGTGAGCGCTATGCAGCCTCCGCGTCTGGCGTCGACTCCATGAACTCGTTGATCGATGGCGCGCGACGGTCGGCCGCGAGCTCCGCCCGCAGCGCCGTTTGCAGAAACGTCGAGCCGTTCGGCCGAGCCGGCTGCCACCTGGTCCCCCGCAGCATACCCTTTACGGCGGCGCTGGCGGACCGCCAGTCCGACCGCATTTGCGGCGTCAGTCCGACTCTCTCGACCTCCTGAAGCATCATCGCGATCGCAGCCCTGACAGCGCGCGACTTCCCTGTCGCGGAGTCGTCCCGCGCGTAGCGCTGCACGATCTGCTCGATCCGATGGTCCAGCTCCTCGCGATCGTCCTCGGCCGAAACGATCTCGGTGAGCAGGTGGGCGAAGCGGAGGAACTGCGCCTCGAGCGTTGCGCCACCGAACTGATGTGCGAAGTCGGGCTCGCAGCCGAAGAGCGTGTCGAAAAAAGCCGTCGCGAACCGATCGGCGTACGGCTGCAATCTTTGCCAGCGATCGAGCAGCATCTGCCATTCATGCCGTGCCATGCGCGGCCCAAAGGCGGTGGTATCGGAAAGCATGGTCTTATCCTCTGGGACCGACCGGCGATCCCACTCTTGAGCGTGATTGGGTGGTCTGCGGAACCGTCGAACTGCGTCCTGCCAACGGTGTCCATGATACGGCGACGAGTCTCTTGAAAGTCACCAGAGAAGCTTCTGTCTCTGGCCTGGCGTTCGTTTGATGAAGTCCTCACCCCAATAATGCGGAGGCGGAATCAAATTCCGGTCACCCACAGCGTCAGCGCGTCAACGCGCGACCAACGGGCGGTCAGGCGACGCTATCGGAATTGCAAGACGCCGCCGACTCAGTTCGAGAAGGCGACGTTTTGTGCAGTTCAGTGCCAGAGGCGGGTAGACCTGGTTGCCTACGACTCGATCAACGTCGGGATGAGTCCTGTGCCCTTATGGTTCCGGTCTCGTCCAGGATGACGCGGTATCCCTCGAGCGAATCGGGGATGGCTTTGCGAAGCTCAGGCGTCGCGCGAACCACGAGCACGTTGATGCACGGCGATTCGTCGCACAGCCCGATGGCCGTTCCCACGACGCCCGGGATTCGCATCAGCGAATCGGTGTGTGAGCTCTGGACGGCTTCGATCGAACGACCCATCGGCGTCGAATCCCCCTCCTGACCAGCCCGAGACGAGCACGCGACACTCATGGTCGCGAGCGCGACGACCAGCGCCGCGTGTCCGCCTCGAAACTGCACCTCAGTCCCCTACTGCGAGACGATCGTTCCGCCCACTGCCTGCAGTACCGGTCCAATCGGATTGGCGAATGTCGACGTCCCTCCGCCGGCGAACAGCAGGGCGACTGGATTCTTTCCGTTCTGTGTGACGATCAGCGAGCCGGAGTCGCCGGCCCTGCTGAACGAGCCCTTGTCACCTTTGATCTGGACCTGACTCACGAAGGTCGCGACGCCGTCCGTGTACTGGACCCGGATCGTCACGTTGACTCCTACGACTACGCCAGTCGTGAGCGCCGTCGTTCGCCCGTACTTCATGACGGCCATGTTCAGCGTCGCGTTCGCCGTCGTGGAGCTGGGCGCGCCGTATCCGTTCGACGGAGTCGTCGCATTGAGCTGACTTGCGTTGTTCAGCTTTGCCAGCGCGACGTCGACAGTGTTGTTGCCGCTGAAATTGATGTTCTGGAAGAAGGCGAGGGTGGCCCACGCGTACTGAGACCCCGACCCACAATTGAGGTCGTAGCGACCGGGCTGGTAAATCGTTTCACCCAGGCTGGCGGCGTTCTCACGCGCGTACACGTGATTGTTGCTGAGCGCGTAGATGGTACCGCTCTTCGAGATCTTGGCGCCGATCGTTCCGGCCGCGCACTCGAGTGCGTTCCCGGTCGACATGCCGACGAACGCTGGCCGAGCGTAGTCCGTTGGCTTGATGCTGGCGCTGCCACGGCCACCGGGTTTCGCGTGTGGGGCTGTCTTGGCAGCTGCCGGCAGCGCTGTGATCTCACCGGTCACCTCGACCGTGACCGGAACGCCATCGAGGTCTTTCGGCACGCGTGAAGCAGCCCCTGCGTTCCTTGCGAACACGGTCACCTCGGGGCGACCGTTGCTGAGCCGACCGACTGCGGTGCCGAGGAGGTCACGGTCGCCCATCAGGCGTCCCGTGTGCTTTCCCTGAGCCGCCAGCGCAGGGCCCAGGTCATCGTCTCGGCCAACGGCCGCGAGGTTGGGATCGGACGGTGGGGTTGGCGGCGTGATCCCGTTAGGTGCATCGGAGCACGCTGCGAAGGCGACAAGGGCGAGGCATGCTGCCGTAATTCGGCGAGCACGCGTGTCGAACGACTGGGAAAACAGCATCCCGGGTTCCTCCTGTGCGGCGTGGAACGAACAACAGATGTTTCCGCACCGAGTGTGGGTCGGTGCGCACGGACCGTCAATAGTCCGTGCGACCCGGGACTTATCTCACCAGACCCATCAGGAAACCGGCCGCCCGCCCGACAGCTCCTTCACGAGCCGATACAAAAACTCCTGCCCGTCGAAGAACGACTTGATCAGCATGCGCTCGTCGCGTCCGTGCGCGCGCGAGTCGTTCATGTCGCCGAACAGTCCCGACACGCCGTACGTCGGAATGCCTTTCTGACGCAACGCCCGCCCGTCGGTCGCGCCGGTGCCCATGATCGGTACGACCGGAATGCCGGGCCACATCTCTTTCGTGAGACGTTCGACGGGGCCGAGGACCTCGGGTGTCAGTGGGGAGGCCGGGCCGCCGCGGGGTTCCGGTGCCGGCGACACGTGCACCGCCGTGTCCCCCGCCAGCCTGACGAGCGTCGCCTGCACGTCCTTCACGTCGTGGTCGGGCAGCACGCGGCAGTTCACGTTGGCGCGTGCGAGCTGTGGAAGCGCGTTAGGCGCGTGACCGCCCTCGAGCATCGTCGCCACGCACGTCGTGCGCAGCATGGAGTTGTAGACCGGCTGCGCCGAGAGGCGGCGCACGGCCGCGGTGTCCTTCGGGTTCTTCGCGACCGCTCGCATGTCGGCCGCCGTCTGTCCGGTCTCGACCTGGCCCAGCCGCTCGAAGTACGCCTTCGTCACGTCGTTGAGCTTGACGGGGAAGTCGTACCGCTCGAGCCGCGCCAGCGCATCGGCCAGATGGTAGATGGCGTTGTCACGGATGGGACGCGAGCTGTGCCCGCCCTTGTTGCGGGCCTCGAAGGTGAAGTCGTAGTAGACCTTCTCGGCGGCCTGCACGTTATGCACGAACGGCTTGCCGTTCTTGAGGAAGCCGCCGCCGCCTTCGTTGAGCGCGTACGCTGCGTCGATCAGCTCGCGCTTGTTCGTCAGCAGCCACTCCACGCCATTGTGGTCGCCGTTCTCTTCGTCCGACGTGAGCGCGACGATGAGATCCCGATCGGGCACGTAGGCTTCGCGTTTCATCCGAATCATGTTCGCGATCCAGATGGCGGCCATGGCCTTGTCATCGCTCGTGCCGCGTCCGTAGTAGAAACCATCCTTCTCGGTGAATACGAACGGATCGATGCTCCAGTCCTCGCGCTTCGCGGGCACGACGTCGAGGTGCGCGAGCAGCAGGATCGGCTTCCGCCCCGAACCGGCGGACCCGCGCAGGCGTGCGACGAGGTTCCCATCGCGCGGCCCGGAGCTCAGCACCTGCACGTCGCCTTCCGGAAACCCGGCCGACAGAAGCCGCTTGCGCATCGCCTCGGCCGCCTGCGTGGTGCCGCCCGGGTCGGCATCGCTGGTCGTGTTGATCTCGATCAGCTCTTTGTAGATGTCGCGCGCGAGCTGTTGGTTGGCATCGAGTGACTGGGCTCCCGACAGCCGCGCGGACGCCAGAGACGCGGCCGCGATAGTGAGCGCGATGAATGACGTTCGAACGAAGGGCAAACGACCTCGGACTCGCATGAGTGATCTCCGGATGAGCGATGGCGTGATGGTTCGTATCCACCATGCCCTCACAAACTGGAGACTAGTCACCTCGTTCACAATTCCAGTGGCCAGCGCGCATCCGTGGCTGGCATCGGACCGGGCTGGCCCGTCACATCGGCAGAACCACGGACGCTGAAGACGCAGGCGGCGCTGCGCGCCGGGCGCTGAGGACGCCGAAAAATGGCTCAGCGTGTTCCGCGTCGGCGCGAAGCGCCGTCCGCGTGGTCAGCGTTCGTGGTACCGTCTACTCGAGCGACCCCGCCAACGCGAGCGCAGCCGCCTGACGACCGATGGCGCCTCCAGCATCGATATCGAAGCGGTAGTGGATGCCACCGTACATCCGGGACAGCCCTGCGATCTCGATGATCTCCTCCAGCCGATCTCGCTCGCTCGGGAACGCGTCCATCAGCACGGACATGATCGCGGCCGTGATGCATGCATGGCCCGATGGATAAGACGGGTGGTTCGGAAGCGGGACCGCCACCGTGATCGCCGGGTCTGCCTGCGTCGGTCGAATGAAATAGTAGAAGAACTTCGCGTCCCAGCACGCGATCTGCGCGTCGAACGCCGCGGCGTTTGCGTACGCCAGGATGCGCGCCGCGTCTTTCTCGCTGCGATGATGCTCGGCGAGGAGCTGATCGGCGATCAGGTTCTCGGCGCCCGCCGTGAACGGTGCGGCCCCAAACGCCCACGTCTGGGCAATCGATACCTGCTCGGTCGTGCGCGTGTCGGAGATCCCGCGGATCTCGGCGAGTGCGGCGAGGTATTCCGCCGAGCCGAACGCCGGCGGCGGTCCCGGGCGGATCTGATCGGCGGACGTGAGGAAGAACGGCCTAACGCCGAAGAGCGAACGCACGGGGTTGGGCAGCGGGGCCCACTTGCCCGGGCCGGGCGGCTGTGTCGGCGGGACGACTGCGAGGTAGTTGTCGGTCGCGGCCTGGGCGAGCACGGCGGCACCCACCGCGCGGCCGACCGCTTCTCCGGATGTGGCATCCTGATTCTTCCGGCCGGGCCATCCTTGCGCCGCGAGGTCCGCGTCGAACTGTGTCTCGAGCGTCGCCGCACTCAGCGGGTAGAACTGGCTCAGGACCACCACCGACGCGGCGCCGATGGCCACGGACACCGATGGGTGCGTCGATCCGTCCTTGCTCGCTTCGGCCGCGAGGGCCGCGCGATGCTGCGCGATCGAGAGATACGTGAGGATGCGACTCGCGGCGGCCTGCCCATTGGGTAGCGTGGTTGTGCCGAAAAGCTCCGTTGCCCTGCGGTTCCACCGTGTGGTCGCATTGTCTTCCCAGAACTTCACGGCGTCGAGCTGTGGCGTGGTGGGCTGCATCACGCGGGCCGGCGCATCGGTGCATGCTGAGGCGATGGCGCCGGCAACGATCAGATGCCCCCAGCTAGGTACTCCGATCTTCGCGAACATTGGCTCCTCGTTGCTTGCGGTCGTGGGACCTCGCGAGCGTCACACATCATCTCGCGGCCTGGCACCGCACATAACGAGAGTCAGCCACCAAACCCGACATCCGCGGCGTTAGGTCACCGCGTGAGGTCGGTACCCGGGTTGTAGAGCGACCGGATGCGCTGTGCCCGGAAGACGTATCCGGGGTTGCCATCGATCTGCCACACGACGCGGCCCTCGGAGTCGTACTCCTCCACGCGACCCGCGGTCCCGAACGACACGAGCGTGCGCCCGCCCGGCAAGGACTGCATGCTGCCGCCAATGAGGGTGATGATGCCCGGTGTGCCGTAGGAGCGCACCAGACGGGCCGTCCGCGTGCCCTCATCGATCGTGTACCACTCGGCCCGCGATTCCGTCGGGTCGCCGACGTTGTCGAGCAGCATGAGGGCGCCCGGTGCGGACGCGCGGGCGCTGTGCTGGCCGGCGAACAATGGCGTCGGGCCATCGACGAACGTGAACTCGTTTTGCCGGCCTCCGAGACGCCACAACACGTTACCGGTGCGTACGTCGATCTTCGTCACCTCGCTCAGGTTGCGGAACGAGACGATCAGGTTGCCGTCGGTGTCGAAGTCGAATGCGTTCCCATGCGTCCAGTTCACGAGAGCGCCGCGTCGATCGTCCGGGTTGCCATCCGTGATCGCGAAGTGGTCGAAGGGGCTCCAGTCGAATAGCAGCTCGCCGCTGCCGGAGAGGTGTTGCACCACGGTTCCAGTCACCGACGCGTGCGCCACGCCGCCCTCGCCGGTGAGATCCATATCCCGCGTCTCATCGCAGAGCAGCCAGTAGCTTCCGTCGCGCTCGCCGATGAAGTCGTGGAGTCGCGGCTGGAGGCCGCGGCCACATCCCAGCTCACGCGTCACGCTGCCTAACGGATCGACCTCCACCCAGTGTCCCAGGACGGCTGGATCGCTTTGCGGACGGGCGGTAAAGCGACCGTTGGGTTGCGCGATGAAGTTGAGGCCCGGTCCCTTGTTCGGGAATCGCCGATACCAGACGACGCGCCCCGAGTTGTCGATCACGAGCCCGAATACGCCCGCGGCAAACACCACGTATCCCGGCGAAGGGTCGGTGCCGGTTGTCGTGTAGCGTGGAAGATCCGAGGGGAGCGTGTCCGTCGTGAAGTCGAGCGATGCGCCGGGCGTGGCGCCACCGGCACCGTATGCGACCGGTGTCAGGGTGTAGGCGCGAGCGGGCAGGAGCCCGAGGATGGGGACCACCGCGGAGTCGCCCGCGACAGTCACGGCCGGCGTTAGGCTATCGACCGTCACCGCGTCGACGGTAAGCGAGAACCGCACCGCGACGCTGTCCGCATCGCGCACCCGGACCGTCGCGACGGCACCGAGCACGTTGGTCGGGTTCGGAGCGATCGACGCGCCGGTTATGGCGGGAGGCGTCGGGGCCGTGAGCCGAGCGGCGTCGTCGTCGTGGCACGCGGCGAGTAACGACGTCGCGAGAACCGTCGCGGCCACATGTCCGGTCGCAATCCTCATGGTCGCCACGTCGGTTGGCCATGCTGACCGGAGGTGAGCTGCGGATCCCATGCCGGCTGAGACCCCGGCGTGCCGTTCGTGAACGGTACCAGAATCCCGAGCCCCGTTATCGAGCACTCACCGTAGTAGTAGTAGTAGTCGTAACAGGATACTCCGGTGACGGCGATCTGCCGCCCGTCGGGCGACCACGCCGGATCATCGCCGGTGCCGACCATCACTGGCGGACCGCCTGGACCGACGACGAAGATGGTTGGATAGCAGGTCTGTGCATCGTCTGGGTTGCCGCATTGGGTGGTGCTGAACGCCAGGTGTGTGCCGTCGGGTGACCAGGCGGGGTGCCGGTCTTCCGTCGAGTTGGTCGTTAGGCGTGTGACGCCTGATCCGTCGGCGTTCATGACGTAGATCTCGGCGTTCCCGTCCCGTTCACTGGCGAAGGCGATTTTGCTGCCGTCGGGCGACCACGCGGGGTCGGTGTCGAGCGCCATATGAGTCGTTAGGCGCTGCTCGCCGGTGCCGTCGGCCTTCATCACGTACACATCGGTGTTGCCGTTGCGAGCGCTCACGAAGGCGATCCGGGACCCGTCGGGCGACCATGCCGGGCGGAAGCTGTCCCACGTGACTGGCGTGAGACGGTTCACGTTGGAGCCATTCTCGTTCATGACGTAGATGGCGTGCGGGCCATCGCGTGTGCTCGTGAACGCGATCCTGGTGCCGTCCGGTGACCAGGCCGGATCGGTATCTTCAACGTTGTTGTTGGTGAGGTAGACCAGGCCCGTCCCATCGGAGCGGACGGTGTAGATCTCCGCGTTGGGCGTGTTGAGGCCGGTAACGAAGGCGAGCCGCCTGGCCGGTTTGCACACGATCGCGAAATCCAGTGTGTCCGTAGCCGCGCTCACCACATCGAGCTCGCGCGGGCCAAGGTCGGCGCCATCGCAATTCGCGGCCACGCCGCGGAGCTGAACGACGTAGCGGCCTGCCGGCACGCGGACCACACCGGTCCCGTCGTTCGCCGGGATGTCGGCGTTTGCAAAGTAGGAAATGGTGTGGCTGTTCACCGAGGCCGCAAAACCGTTTGGATCGCGGTCGTCGCCGGTGGTCGCCACGGTGACTCGGACGTTGCCGAAGGCCGAGCAGGTGACATGCAGCTCCGCGCTCATGTCGAGCCCTGGCGACAACACGTCGACCAGTGTCGAACCGGGACCCTCGACACAGTTCGGCGCGAGCCCCGTCAGGGTAAGCTGGTATGTCCCCACCCCGACCCCGTAGAACGTGACACTCCCGTTCGACCCCACTTGCACCGGCTCGCGTGTTTGGTCGATGCTCAGCATGTAGCCGTCCGTGTCGACGTCGGCTCCCGACGTCGACACGGTGACGCGAAGCTTGCTGACCGAAGTCTTCGGTGAAGGTGGCGGCGACGACGGGTCGTCGTGGCACCCGACAAGCAGCGCAATGAAGCACACACGGACGCATGCAATAAGGCGCGCGGCCGCCTGACGTTGACTATGGCGGCTGGCGTACGCTCGGAGCTGCACCATCGTGCCCTCCTGAATGGCTTTCATCATGTTGGACGGCCGACCGACGCGGATTCCGTCGAATCGCAGACGCCGCACGCGATCCAACCGTCTGTCTCCGCTCCGGACCCGGAGCTATGTTGGTGCCCCACCGGGGTGATCTGCGGTCTCCCTGATGGGTTTAACGAGGTGCCCAGGCGAAACCCGACATGATGACGTGACTCGGGCCTCACGCCGCCGAACTTCGGGAGCGTCTCGTGTCCAATCCGCTCTCGCCGGACCAGTGGCAGCAGCTCGAGTCGATTGTTGACGCGCTCCTCGACACCCCACCGGAGCGCCGCGCTGCCCTGTTCGCCGAAGTGAGTGGTGGCGACGCGTTGAAGCGTGCGGAGCTCGAGCGGCTCGTAGCGGAGTGCGAGCGCGGCTACCCATTGCTCGACCAACCGGCGTCCGAGCGCTTCGCGGGCCTGGTCGACACACCGGCGCTCCAACAATCACAGATCGTCGCCGAGCGATATCGGATCGTCCGTGAGCTCGGTCGCGGTGGCATGTCGACGGTGTATCTCGCTCACGATCTCAAGCACGCGAGGGAGGTCGCGCTCAAGGTCGTCCGCTCGGAGGTCGTCGCGCAGGTCGGAAGCACGCGGTTCCTGCGCGAGATCGAGATTGCCGCCCGGCTGCGGCATCCGAACATCGTTCCGCTGTACGACTCCGGTGAAGCCGAGGGCATTCTCTTCTACGTCATGCCGTACGAAGCCGGGCGGTCGCTGCGCGCGCGGCTCGTTCGCGATGGCCCGCTGTCGATCGACGACACCGTGAGCATTCTCCGCGATGTCTGCGATGCACTCGCCTACGCGCATCACAATGGCATCGTCCATCGCGACATCAAGCCGGACAACGTGCTGCTGTCCGGACGCCACGCGTTGGTCACCGATTTCGGCGTTGCTCGAGCGGCAACGCAGGTGGCCGAAACCATGATCGGCGCCGTGGCATCCACCGGCGCCGGCGTCATGCTCGGCACACCGGCGTACATGGCGCCGGAACAGGTCGCGGCCGATCCTAACGTGGATCACCGCGCCGACATCTACGCGGTCGGCATCCTTGGCTACGAGCTGCTCAGCGGTCGGCTCCCATTCACGGGCGACTCGGCACAGGATGTCCTGGCTGCACAGCTCTCGCAGGCTCCCGATCCCATCGCGACGCACCGGCCTGACGTGCCGGCGGTGCTCGCCGACCTCGTGATGAAGTGCCTGGAAAAGAAGCCGGCGAACCGCTGGCAAACGGCCGACGCGATGCTGGATCACCTGCGCACGGCCCTGCCGCGAGATTTGCAGCCGGCGCGACACGTGAGAATCCCGCGTGGCTGGTCGCGATGGGCGAGGTGGGTAGTGGCAGCGGCAGCAGTGGTGATCGTTGCTGCTCTCACCTGGTCGCGGTGGCCAGGAAGCCGGGCCGTGTCGTCGGCGTCTCCGGCGGTGGCCGTTCTCGTCTTCCAGCACGGCAACAACGCCGAGCTCGAGCCCCTCGCCATCGGCGTGACCTCGTCGCTCATCGCCGCGTTAGGCGACGTACCGCGTCTCGAGGTGCGCTCCCTGGAGGCGGTGCTCCCCTATCGGGGCGGGCGGAGCCAGGTGAGCGAGATCGCCCGCGCACTCAGGGTCCGATGGCTCGTCGGCGGCACGGTCATCCGCCTCGGGGGACGCGTCGTCGTGTCGGCCGAGCTCACCGATGCCGGCACGGGACGCAGCATTGCGCGTCGCGAGGCGGGTGCGAACCCCGGCGACGAAGTGGATTTGATCAACCAGCTCGTCCCGACCGTGGCTACCATGCTGCGTGAGCGCGTGGGAGATCAGGTCCGCCTGGAAGGGTGGCGGGCGGGCACTCGCGTGGATCAGGCGCTCGATGGCGTCAACCGAGCGCACAAGGGAACGCTGGACGCCGACTATCTCGCCGAGGCGGGGGATATGGCTGGCGCCTGGCTGAGCCTTCGTCGCGCGGATTCGGCGCTGGCAAGAGCAGCGCGCGCCGACCCTGGCTGGGTCGAGCCACTCATTCAGCGTGCGTGGCTCGCGCGGAAGACTGCTCTCCTGTTATACGGGACCGGCGTGGTGAGAGACTCGGTGGGGGCGACGACGCGACGCGGCATCCAGTTCGGTGAGGCGGCGCGCCGACTCCGGCCGAACGATGCGCGCGCGCTCGAGGCGCACGGCATGCTCCTGTTCACGCACTGGCAGACGGCTGACAGAGGCTCGTCGGACTCCGTGCTCGCGAAGGCCCAGCGCGTGCTGTCGGATGCGAGCGAGGCCGACACGTCGCTGGCGCTCGCGCCGAACGCGCTGAGCGCAATCCACTACGCGCAGGGCAACTTCGAGCAGGCGCGCCTAACGCTTGCTCGTTCGTACCGCGCCGATCCGTACGCCGAAGACCCGCGCGGCATCGTCGGACGTTTGTTCGAATACAATTTTGTCGACGCGGACGATGGGGAAGCCCGGCGGTGGTGCACATCCTACGGCGACAGGTTCGCCCCCGATTGGTTCGCCGGTTCCTGCCGGCTCGAGCTCATGGCATGGGACCCGACCGAGCGGCCGACGGCCGACTCCGCGTGGAGCGTGGCACGGAGCGCCGCGGCGGCAGCGCCCGAATTGATTCGGGAGCCGGTTTCGACGCAGCTCGAGATGCTTGTCGCCGGAGTGCTGGCGCGAGTGGGAGCGGTCGATAGCGCACGGCGCGTGCTGGACAACATCGCGGCTCGAATCCGCGTCGATTCGAGCCTCGCCCGAGAGCCGTTCGGTTCGACTCTGCTCGAGCTCGAGGCCGGCGTTCGCGTACAGCTCTCAGAACCGCAGGTGGCGATCAAAGTGCTGACCGCCTACCTGAAGCGCGTGCCCTCCAGACGCGCTGCCCTGGCCCGAGATCGCCGATTCCGCGACTTGCCGGTAGGCAGTCTAGTCGATGTCACTGATCAGGGTCGGTAACGCGCTACCAGCAAACCAGGCCAGTTGGGGTCTTGTAGCACACCAGCGGACCGTCTTCCGGCGCGACTGTGCCCACGATGTGCAGGCCCCGCGCCACTGGCACCCTTGGAGGCGTATCCGCGACCACGTCTTCGAGCCTGATCAGGCCGACTTGGCTGTCACGGTCGATGATCACCATCCGGGGCTCGTTCTCTTTCGTCCTGAAGTGAATTTCGATCCAGTCGTACTGCATAGTCGTGCCTCCGGTCTGCCTGGGAGGGACACGGTTTCGGTGCCGTTTGCGTTTGCCCGATCCCGGTCTCATGTTCGACGGATGCCGGTCGGCTCCGCCTTCGGGAGATAACGACAAGCCGTGCCGAAAGACGACATCGCACGTGTCCCCGAGCCGTTCTCTGACGCGTCTGGCCGAAACGGAGACCAGACTGCCAATGAAGCCGCGCGCAGGGACGTGCTTACGGAGCTGCGGAGCGGGAGGCACGGGGCGCTCGACCAGCTCATTCCGCTCGTCTACAACGAGCTGCGAGCGATCGCGCACCGTCAGCTCGCACTCCGGGCGAGGGGTAGCACGCTCTCCACAACGGCGCTCGTCCACGAGACATACCTGAAGTTGGTCGATCAATCGCGAGCGGATTGGCGCGACCGCGCGCACTTTCTCGCCGTCGCCTCGATCGCGATGCGCCACGTCCTGGTCGATCGCGCGAAGGCGCGCGCCACGCTCAAGCGAGGGGGCGAACGCCGCCGGATCACGCTCGACGACTCCCACATTGCCGTCGACGATCAGCCCGACGCCCTCCTGCAGCTCGACGGCGCCATGAACCGCCTGGCCGAGCTCCAGCCGCGCCTCGCGCGCGTGGTGGAGTGCCGGTTCTTCGGTGGCCTCACCGAGGACGAGATTGCCGAGGCGTTAGGCGTGACCGTGAGGACGGTGCAGCGTGACTGGGCGAAGGCCCGGATGCTGCTGCAGCGCGAGCTCGAGGCCTGACGGCCGGCCTGTCATCGACCCAGGCCGAGCGCGAAACTCTTGACGGCGCGGCGCCAGGAAGTGTAGGGTAAGGTTACCTACCCATAGGCGGCCAATGTATGTCGGTCCTCCCGTCACGTGCCGAGCTCCTCCCCGGAACGCTCGCCATGCTCGTGCTGAAGACGCTCACCGTCGGCACGATGCACGGCTACGCGATCGCCCAGCACATCGAGCGGCTGTCCGAGGATGTCCTGCGCGTGCAGGAAGGCACGCTGTATCCGGCGCTGCAGATGATGGAGGTGAAGGGCTGGGTGCGGTCGGAGTGGAAGCTCACGCCCACGAAGCGGCGCGCGCGGTACTACTCGATCACCGCTGCCGGCCGGAAACAGCTCGCCCAGGAGGCCAAGGAGTTCGAGCGCGTGATCGCGGCCGTGGGCCGCGTCATGCAGCCGGCTTGACTGGAGGTACGCGTTGATGACGTCATGGCTTCGCGGACTCTGGCTGCGTGCGAGGTATTACCTCTTCCGGGCCCGGTTCGACCGCGAGATGGAAGACGAGATGCGATTCCATCTCGAGCTTCGGGCGGCGGAACACACTCAGGCTGGCATGAGTGAGCAGGACGCGTTTGATACCGCGCGACGGCGGTTCGGGAATCGCACGTCGCTCGAGGAACACCGCCGAACGGCGATCGGCGTTCCGTCACTCGAGACGCTGGGCCAGGACATCCGATACGTCCTGCGGGCGATCCGGTATTCGCCGGGTTTCAGCACGATGGTCATCGCGACGTTAGGCATCGCCATCGGCGCGAATGCCGCCATGTTCGGCATCATCGACCGTTTAATGCTCCGAGGGCCAGCATACGTCGTCGATCCGGATCGCGTCGTCCGGTTGTATGCGACCGAGCAGAATGGCAACGAGCAATCCACCGAGAGCATCTTCGGCTACGTCACGTACGCGCACCTTCGCGCCAACGCGCACGCGTTCGAGGATCTCGCCGTGTATTCGGCGACGGATGCCACGGTTGGCGTCGGCGCCGACGCCCATCGCATCAGGCTCGGCCGCGTCTCGGCGAACTTCTTCTCGCTGTTAGGCGTTGGGCCGATCCTCGGACGCGTCTTCGCTCCCAACGAGGATCGTCCGCCGCGCGGCGAGAACGTCGTGGTGCTCGACGAAGGCTACTGGAGGCGATCGTTCGGTGGCGACCGCGGGGTTCTTGGTCGGACGACGGTCATCGGCGGTGTGACGTACACGATCATCGGCGTTGCGCCGCAGGGGTTCACGGGTGCGGAGCTGGAGCGGCGCGACGGCTGGGTCCCGATCAGTCTGACCTACTGGGGGCCGGGCCCCGACTGGCCGACCGCGTGGGACGCCAGCTGGCTGCAGATCATCGGCCGTCTTCAGCCGGGCGTCACGTTCGACCAGGCGAATGCGGAGGCGACCGCGGCGCATCGGCGCGCGTACGACGGCCCTCCCAACTCCACGATGCGAACGGCGTCGCTCAGCGTCGCTCCGTTGCGATTCAATCGCGCCGGAAAGGAGCAGGCGGTCACGCGCGTCTCGCGCTGGCTCGTGGCGGTGACCACCATTGTGCTGCTCATCGCCTGCGCCAACGTCGCGAACCTCTTTCTTGCTCGGGCAACGCGCCGCCGCCGCGAGGTGGCGGTGCGACTCGCACTCGGGATCGGCCGAGGCCGACTGATACGGCTCCTCATGGCGGAGAGTGTCGTGCTCGGCCTGCTGGGGAGCGTGGCCGGCCTGGCGGTTGCGGTCGCGGGCGGCCGATTCATCCGTGGCGTGCTGCTGCCTAACGTTGCATGGACCAACCGGACCGTGGACCTGCGAGTGCTGCTCGTGACGGCGCTCACCGGGTGCGCGACGGGGCTGCTCGTCGGACTCGCTCCGGCGCTTCGGAGTGCGCGGCTCGACCTGTCGACGGCGCTGAAATCCGGCGCGCGCGAGGGTGGCGCGCATGGAAACCGGACGCGGTCGATTCTCGCCGTGACGCAGGCGGCGCTGTCGGCGGCCCTACTCGTCGGCGCCGGGCTCTTTCTCAGCAGCCTGCAAAAGGTCTACGGTCTTCGGCTCGGCATCGAGCCGGACAGGGTGCTCACGGTGTCGTTCGACTGGCCTTCGCTCGGCGATCTTCCGGGCGATGTGAAGGACCGCGAACGGCTTCGTCGGAACCAGTTCTACGACGCCGCGCTCGCGCGTGTGCGAGCAATGTCGGGCGTAGAGCGCGCGGCGGTGGTGGTCGGCACGCCGTTCCAGTCGTCGATGACCATCGCGCTTCGCGTGCCGGGTAGGGACACATTGCCGCAGCTCCCGGGCGGCGGGCCATACGTTCGCGCGATCTCGGATGACTACTTCGCGACCGCCGGGACGCATTTTCTGCGAGGGCGACCGTTCACGCGTGCGGATGTCACCGGCGGAGCACGAGTAGCGATCGTGAACGAGACGATGGCGCGGACGCTCTGGCCGAACCGCGACCCGATCGGCGAGTGCCTGCTGCTGGACACGATGCCGTGCTCGCACGTCGTCGGCGTCGTCGAGGACGCGCGCCGCTTCGGACTGCGCGAAGACCCGGCGATGCAATACTACATCCCGTTAGGCGAGGAGCGCGCGCTTGGCTTCGGCGGACGGCAGATGTTCGTCCGTCCGCGAGGCGACGTTGCGACTCTGCGGGAGGCGCTGCGCGCGGAGCTCGCACGGCTCGATCCGAGCGTCGGGTTCGTGGCGGTGGAGCTCCTCCAGGATTCGCTCGACCCGCAGATCCGACCGTGGCGGCTCGGCGCGAACATGTTCGCGTTGTTCGGAGCGCTCGCATTGCTCGTCGCGGCGATCGGACTCTATAGCGTGATCGCGTATCTGGTGACGCAGCGCGCGCACGAGCTGGGAGTGCGAGTCGCGCTGGGCGCGGCACAGAGCAACATCGTGGGGCTCGTCGTCCGTTACGGTGTGGGCCTCGCGGCGGTTGGCGTCGCGATCGGGATGTTGCTGTCGCTCAACGCGGGCCGATGGATCGAGCCGCTGCTGTTCGACACTTCGCCGCGAAATCCGGCGGTGTTCCTGCTGGTGGCAGTCGTGCTGCTGGTGGTGGGTCTGCTCGCGAGCGTCGTTCCCGCGTGGCGTGCTGCGCGGGTGAATCCGATCGAGGTGTTGCGAGCAGAATAGCCGGGGACGGGCGACGGACGACGGGCGACCGGTGGAACTGCAGACTGCGCCGTAAACTCCGTCCCCCGTCGTCCGCCGCCCGTCCCCGGCAGTTCGTCGCCCGTCGCCCGCCGCCCGTCCCCGGCAGTACTTTCACGCCGTGCACGAAATCCCAGTCCTCCGCGACCTCGTCATTCTCGTCGCCGTCGCGATGCCGGTCGTCATCATCGCGCAGCGGCTGCGCGTGCCGACCGTCGTCGGGTTCCTCCTTACCGGGATCGCGATCGGCCCTAACGCGCTCGGGCTCGTCGCCCGGCCCGATTCCGTCGAGTCGCTCGCCGAAGTCGGCGTCGTGCTTCTCCTCTTCACGATCGGGCTCGAGCTGTCGCTTTCCCGCATCGTCCGGATGGGCCAGTGGGTGATACGCGGTGGCGGCATCCAGGTGCTCGCGACGATCGCGGTAATCGCGGGCATCGGGATCGCCTTCGGTAGGCCGTGGCGTCTCTCGGTGTTCGCCGGAGCATTGTTCGCGCTCTCGTCCACCGCGATCGTGCTGAAGGTCTACAACGATCGCGGTGAGCTCGATACCGCGCACGGACGAGTGGTCGTCGCGATTCTGCTCTTCCAGGACCTGTGCGTCGTCCCGCTGATGCTCGCCGGGCCGCTGCTGGCTGGCACCGGTGCGAGCGTTGCGGCATCGCTCCGCACGATCGCCTTGAGCGTTATCGTCGTCGCCGCTCTCATCCTCGGCGGGCGGTTGCTGGTGCCACGCGCGCTTCGACGCGTCGCGGAGTTGCGGAACCGAGAAATCTTTACCCTGTCGGTCGTGTTCATCGGCCTCGGCGCGGCGTACGTCACCTCGGCATTCGGGATGTCGCTCGCGCTCGGGGCGTTCCTCGCCGGGTTGATCATCTCCGAGTCGGACTATGGACTGCAGGCACTGTCCGACGTCCTGCCTTTCCGCGACACCTTCAGCGGAATCTTCTTCATTTCGGTCGGCATGCTGCTCGACCTCGGCTACATCGCGACGCGGCTGCTCGCCGTGGTGTCGATGGCCCTCGCCGTGATGGTCGTCAAGACGCTGATCATCATCCTCGTCGTGCGGATGCTCAGGCGATCGCTCCGCGTGGGCGTCCTGAGCGGGCTCGGTCTGGCGCAGGTCGGAGAGTTCTCGTTCGTGCTCGCCGGTAGTGGCATGGCGCTCGGTCTCCTCGACACCGCCCAGTATCAGATCTTCCTTGGCGCGTCGGTCCTGACGATGCTGGCTGCGCCGTTCGTCATCGCGGCGGCCGAGCCCGCGGCAGAGTGGGCGACGCGCACGACCCGCCAGCCTAACGTCGTCATCCCGACGACGGAGATGCCCGTGGTGCGCGCGCTGCGGGACCACGTCATCATCGTCGGCTACGGGCTGAACGGCCGCAACCTCGCCCTCGCGCTCGAGTCGGCGCAGATCCCGTACGTTGCGCTCGAGCAGAACGGCCAGATCGTGCGGCGGGCCCGCCTCGAGCGAACGCCGATCTTCTTCGGTGACGGGACGAGGCCCGAGGTGCTCGAAAAGGTGGGGATCGAACACGCGAGGGTGCTGGTGTTCGCGATCGCGGCGCCAGCGGAGGAGCGCCGCGGTGTGGCGGTGGCGCGTCACCTGAGCCCGACCGTGCGGATCGTGGTGCGCACACGGTATGTGTCAGAGATCGCGGAGCTCCGCCGGCTCGGAGCCGACGAGGTGATTCCGGAGGAGCTCGAGACGTCGGTGGAGATCTTTGCGCGCGTGCTGCGCCGGTACGGCGTCGAAGTGAACCGCATTCGTCGACTGGTGGACGACGTCCGGGGCGATCACTACGGCTTGCTGCTCACGCGCGAACGGTCGGTGACCTCCCGGATCGGTGACGCGCTCGCCCCGTTAGGCGAGCGGGTACGGCTGGAGACCGTGGTCGTGGACGAAGGGACGCGCGCGGTGGGCCAGAGCCCGGCATCGCTGAGCCTGCGGAAGGGGACTGGTGCGACCGTCATCGCCGTGGTGCGCCGCGGAGCGGTGACCTACTCCCCTGAGCCGAATACGGTGTTCGAGGTCGGGGACGAGGTCCTCCTCGTTGGCGACGCCGACGCGCTCGAGAAGGCGAGAAGCTATTTCGAAAGCGCCTAGGTACCGCGCCGCGCAGGCGAGGGCACTCGAGCTCACCCGCTCCATTCAGCGCGACGTAACCGTCCGGAGAAGGCGGACGAATCGCGGATCCTTGCGAAGTGGGTCGAGCGTCGGTTCGGCCCGCAGGTTCAGTACTGCATCCCTTCGCCAGTCGACACGAGAGAGCGCAGCGAACGCGGAATCGGCTTCGCCGGTCTGCGCATACACGCTCGCCATGAGCATCGCGTTCGCTCGGGTCACGCCGCTTCTGCTGAGGTGACGGACGATGGACTGCGCGGAGTCGCGGTTACCCAAATGCCAGTTCGCGATCGCCAACGCGGCCTGTGGCTCGGGACGCGAGAGGTCGTTTGGCGGCAGCCGCACGATCGCCGTGAGCGCCGCCGTGTCGGCGCCGGACGCACTGAGTGCCGCCGCGAGGTTCACGACGACGGGAAAGGGCTCCGCTGCGCGGGCCAGCGTCTCCTTCAGCACAGCGATCGCGTGCGGCCAGTCGCGGTCGAAGTAGAGGAACGCGCCGTACGCGTTGCCGATCGATGTCGACAGTGGGTCCAGCGCGTAGGCGGCGCGAATCTCGTCCATCGCCTCGGCGTGCTGGCCCCGGGTCTCCAGCTCGAACGCGTGCCAGTGGCGCGCGGGTGCGTAGCTCGGGTTGAGTGCGATTGCCAGCTCGTACTCGCGTTCGGCGGCTCGGCCGTCGCCCTGAATGTCGTGGATCATGGCCCGCGCCACATGCGCCTCGCCTAACGACGGATCGGCCGCGACCGCCCGATCGGATGCCGCCTGCGCCTGCGGGATCAGGTCCGGCGCGGTGGAGTACATGGACAGGCCGATGAGGGCATCGGCGAGGCCGGCGTAGCTGGCTGCGTACGCGGAGTCCCGGGCGATCGCCTGTCGGAAGTAGCTCACTGCCTGGGCCAGGCCCACCGGCGTGCGCTTGTTCCATTCGAACCGCCCTCGCAGATAGAGATCATGCGCGAGCGCGTCTGTCGTCGCGTGCGAGCCCTGTATTCGCCCCAGCGCCGGCAGCGAGACACGCAACGAGTCGGCGATGGCGCTGGCCACCGCCCGCTCGAGTGCGAGCGGGTCATCCACGTTCCAGTCGTATTCGGCCGACATGAGCGGATAGCCGTCGGTCCCGCTCACCAGCCGAATCGCGATTCGCGCGGTGCGGCCGGCGCGACGTACGCTGCCCTCCAGCAGAGTCTGCACACCCAACGCCGACGCCATGTGCGGGGCGTCGGCGGATACCCCCTTGAACGCGAGGGCCGACGTGTGCGCCGCGACGCGCAGTCCCGGCACGCGCGACAGTGCGCTCGTGAGCTCCTCGCCCACTCCATCGACGAGATACTCGTCCGCAGCCTGGCTCAGGTTGACCAGTGGGAGCACGGCGATGGAGCCCACCGTTGGGGAGACGATGGGTTGCGATCGGGCGACCCCCTCGCGAGGAACACGCTGAGTCAAGGCGTATGCGACCGTGGCGATCGCCAGTACCATGATCCCGATGAACGGCGAACGCCGTGAGGCGACCGACCGCCGCGTACCCGTCTGCGCTACCGGGGGCACAATTGACTCGTCAGGCGGACGCTCGGCGGGGACGCGCGGCGCCTCTCGGTCTCGGGGAAAAACCGGCGGCGCCTGCGTAACGACGAACGCGCCGCTCTGGATCGCTTTCGTCAAACGATCGATCGCGGGGTCCGGCGGTGCACCGAGCTCGCTCTCGAGCAGCGCCTGATGCAACGAGCCCGCCTTGAGCGAAGCCGCCGTATCACCCGCCGAGGCGAGCGCGGTCATGAGACCGAGTGTCGCGCGCGTGCTGAGCGGGTCGATGGCCACAACCCTCCGCCACCATGTAACGGCCATTGCGAAGTCTCCCGCCCGATCGGCCTTTCGCGAGAGCGCCTCGAACATCTCGCCCGCCATTCGTGCGAGGCGACTCCGTTCCTCCTCGGCCCACCGCTCGAACTCGTCGGTGTCCTTGATGTAAAAGCCATCGAGGAACGGGCCGTCGTACAGCGCCGCGGCTTCCTCCAGGTGTCCACTCGCAACGTGACGCTCGAATTCCGCCACGTCGCTGGAAATGAGCGCGTCGTCCAGCCGGAGCTCTGCCGACCCGCTGATGATCTCTGCGCCCGCGACGTCGCGCTTCAGCTTGTGAAGCGTCTGGGCGAGCACGTTACGCGCTTTTTCCTCATCGCTGTCGGGCCAGAGGCGATGCACGAGCTTCGCTCGGCTCACCCCCCGCGGGCTCGCGACGGCGAGCTGCGCCAACAGCGCGAGCGCACGCCGACGCCCAGCCGCAGCCTCGAGTGGCGTTCCATCGCGCTCCAACCCGAGCCCTCCCAGCGCTCGAAGCCTCAGCATCTGCGATTCGGGCCCGGGTAATGGCGAATTGAGGCGCGGGTAATGGGGAATTGGGCACCCGCGACTAGCGTGACGCGAACACCGAACATGGTGCCGGCGAACGGAAATGGCCAACTGCCGGTGCCTTCCCCTTCAAATGAGGCCCTTACGATGTTCGCCTTGCCTGCTCGCCGAGTCGGGACGCTTATCGTCCTGACCGCCGCCACTCTTGCGAGTGGCGCACTATCCAACGCCGCGACGGTCGATTCGACGTCCGTGGTCGTTGCGCACGCCAAGCTGCTCGATCAGACCGGTGCTCGAATCGGAACCGCGGAGTTTCGCGAGGACCGCACGGGAACGGTCCGTATCGACGTCACGGTCGTGAGCACCACCCCCGGTCTGCACGGGCTCCACATTCACACGACAGGTTCGTGCGCCGGCACGGCGTTCGCCGACGCGGGTGGGCACTACAACCCGTCGGCCGCGCATCACGGATTGTCGAATGCCGGTGGTCCCCACGCCGGCGACCTGCCGAACATCGACGTCCTGTCCAACGGCGTCGGCCGCCTTCAGGTGGCGACGTCGCGAGTCACGCTTAGTCCCTCCATGACGTCGGTACTCGATGCCGATGGCAGTGCCCTCGTGATGCATGCGGGCGAGGACGATCAGCTCACGGACCCGAGCGGCAACAGCGGTGCACGCATCGCGTGCGGTACCATCGTCCGGGATGCCTGACATGTACACCTACGACCAACTCATCGCTCGGGCACGGCACTTTGGGGTCAGTGGCTTGCTGCTCGGCATCACGTTGCAGGGCGCCTGCGGGGCCGGTGCTACCGGCATCACGCCGCCTGGATCCAGCGGTGGCGTTCCTTCCGCTCTCGTCGGAAGCTGGAATGAAGCGGCGGCGAGTGGCTCGCAGTACTGCGATCCGAATGGCGGCGGCTGCACCAGCGCGTATGGTGGCAGCGAGACCTACACCTTTGGCGCGGACGGCACGTTCGTCTACTCGCAGCTGCTCGAGGCGAATCTTTACGGCTGCATCATCAAGACGTTTCTGTATGCCACCGGGACGCTCACGGTGAATGGTGCGCGGCTGACGCTTACGCCGAAGTCCGCCCGCAACCAGGTCAGCAAGACGTGCGGCCGCAGCACCGACGAGCAGCTGACGCTCGAGCCGTCGAGCTACGGTTGGCGCGTAGCTCGGGCAGCAGACGGATCCACGGGGTTGTATCTCACCTCGTCGGACGGGGAGGAAGCCGGACCGTTCGCGCAACGGTAGCGGAAACCACTCCTGCTTCATCGCTGCCGCCGGAGCGCGTTAGGCGCCCGGCGGCGGCGACGCCGGGAAGATGCCGCACACACGAGATCGGGATCCGCAACGACGCTGACCCCGATCCGCCCCGACGGTCTCTTGCGGTTCGCGTTGTTGTGGTGGACCGTATTGGAGCGCCTCAGGGCGCGTCGCCTTGGAGGTCCCATGCCCGCTCGTTCCGCTGACGTCGCTGCGTTTCTCTCCGCCCGTGATTTTCTGCTCGCGCATCGTACCGAGTATGCGATGGCGTATGCGCAATTCGAGTGGCCCCGGCTCGAGCGGTTCAACTGGGCCCTCGACTACTTCGACGGGATAGCGGCGGCGGGGAGCGACCGGCCTGCGCTTCGCATCGTCCGCGACGACGGCAGCGATCGCGCGTTCTCGTTCGCCGAGCTCTCGCGTCGCAGCAATCAGGTCGCGAACGCGCTCCGATCGCTCGGCGCCCGTCGCGGCGATCGGCTCCTGCTCATGCTGCCAAACGTCGTCGAGACGTGGGAAACCATCCTCGCGTGCATCAAGCTCGGCGTCGTCGTCGTTCCGGCGACGCCGCAGTTGACGCCTCGGGATCTGGAGGATCGGTTCGAGCGCGGACGGATCCGACACGTCGTCACCGATGGGGACGGCGCGCTCAAGTTCGCGACGCTCCCGGGCGACTACACGCGGCTGATCGTCGCGTCGGACCTGCCTGGGTGGACGCGTTTCGAGCAGGCCCGCGAGCTGCCTGACGCGTTCGAGCCGGACGGCGACACCGCCGCGAGCGACCCAATGCTGCTCTACTTCACGTCGGGCACGACGGCGAAGCCGAAGCTGGTGCTGCACACCCACGCGAGCTACCCGGTCGGGCATCTGTCCACGATGTACTGGATTGGCCTCCGACCGGACGACATCCACTGGAACATCAGCTCCCCGGGTTGGGCCAAGCACGCGTGGAGCAGCGTATTTGCGCCGTGGAACGCGGGCGCGACGATCTTCGTATACGACTATCAGCGCTTCGACGCGAAGCGTGTGCTCGACACGATCGTGCGCTGCGGCGTCACGACGCTCTGCGCACCGCCCACCGTCTGGCGGATGTTGATCGGCGAGAACCTCACGAACTATCGCGTCGCGCTGCGCGAGGTCGCGAGTGCTGGTGAGCCGCTCAACCCCGAAGTGATCGACCGTGTGCACCGCGCTTGGGGCCTAACGATTCGCGACGGTTACGGCCAGACCGAGACGACGGCGCAGGTGGGGAACCCACCCGGCCAGCCAGTGCGGCCCGGGTCGATGGGACGCCCGCTCCCGGGCTATCGTGTCGTGCTCCTCGACGCCGACGGCAAGCCAGGCAACGAGGGTGAGATCTCCCTCCCGCTCACCCCGACGGGCGGCGGGCCACGGCCGCTCGGCCTCATGGTCGGCTACCTCGACGACGAGTCACGCAGCGGCGGCGCCATGTCGGGCGGCTATTACCGAACCGGCGACGTCGCTCAGCGTGACGCGGACGGCTACATCACCTACGTGGGCCGCGCCGACGACGTCTTCAAGAGCTCCGACTATCGCATCAGCCCGTTCGAGGTGGAGAGTGCGCTGATCGAGCATGCGCTCGTGGCCGAGGCGGCGGTGGTTCCGAGCCCGGACGCGATGCGGCTGTCGGTGCCAAAGGCCTTCTGTGTGCTGCGCGGCGACGCGAAACCCAGCCGTGAGGTGGCGCTTGAGATCTTCCGCTTCGTCCGCGAGCGTCTCCCCGCGTACAAGCGCGTTAGGCGCATCGAGTTTACCGAGTTGCCGAAAACGATCTCGGGCAAGATTCGGCGTGTGGAGCTGCGCGCCCTCGAACAGCGGCGCCACGCGGCTGGCGAGCGCGGACAGCTCGAGTTCCGGGAGGACGAATTCCCGGAGCTGCGTGACGCCCGTGCCGGCGTGCCCGCGACGCCGGCTGCCCCGCCTTCGTCGTAGACGCCGCCCCCGAGAAGGCCGCCCACAGACCCAGGGGGAACGGAAGAATTTGGAACGTCGTTTCCGTAAGGGCTGGGACACGCTCGCTGTTTCAAGCTTGAAAGACCCGGAGGCCACGTGAACCTGGATTTTCGCTACGCGCTGCGACGTCTCATTCGTGCCCGCGGCTTCACGCTGGCTGCGTCGCTCACGATCGCGCTCGGTGTGGGCGCGAACTCCGCGATCTTCAGTGTCGTCAACGCCGTTTTGCTCCGTCCGCCGGTCGCGGTCGCCGAGCCGGAGCGGCTCGTCGGTCTGTTCACGAGCGACTACAGCGGACCGCCTTACGGCAGCTCGTCATTCGCCGACCTCGACGACTTTGGCAAAGAGGGCGCGGACGTCTTCACCGGTGTCACGGGTTACTCGCCGAGACCCGCGGCCGTCGGCTCCGACGACAACCTCGAGCGCATCGCGGCGGAAGTCGTCACCGCCAATTATTTCCAGGTGTTAGGCACCCGACTCACGCTCGGACGCGGGTTCGGACCCGAGCAGCGGGTGAAAGGCGGTGAGCCCGTTGCCGTCATCTCGTACGCACTCTGGCAGCGTCGGTTCGCGAGCGATCCGGCGATCATCGGCAAGCCCGTTCGTATGAACGCGCGCGAGTTCACGATCATCGGCGTGGCACCGGCAGGGTTCGCTGGCTCGCTGCGCGGTCTGGTTACGGACGTCTGGGTACCGACGGCGCTTGGCTCGTATCTCGGCATGTCCGACGACTTCACATCGCGCGGCGACCGAAGTGCGCTTGTGTACGCCCGACTCAAGCCCGGCGTCACGATCGAGCAGGCGCGATCCCGCATGGCGGTCGTCGCCCGCCAGCTCGCTGCGGCGTATCCGGAAGCCTGGATCGACGTGACGCGACAAGGGCGGCGCATCTCGGTCCTTCCCGAAGCAGAGACGCGCGTCCCGCCGCAGATACGCGATTCAGCGTTAGGCTTCGTGGCCATCCTCATGGGGACCGTCGCGCTCGTTCTGCTTGTCTGCTGCGCGAACGTCGCCGGCCTCCTCCTGGCCCGAGCCGCCAGTCGTCTCAAAGAAGTCGGCATCCGCATCTCCCTCGGCGCGAGCCGCGGCCGGATCATCCGTCAGATGCTCACGGAGAGCGTCCTGCTCGCCGCGTTAGGCGGCGTCGTGGGCATGGCGGCGTCCGTGTGGGCCGGGCAAGCATTGATGGCGGTCGGCACGCCGTCGCAGATTCCCGTCCCGATCTCGCTGGACCTGACGCCGGATTACCGCGTGCTCGGATTCACGCTCGCGATCACGCTTCTCACGGGTCTCGTTTTCGGTCTGGCCCCCGCATTGCGCGCAAGCCGAGCGGACGTCGTCACGGCACTCAAAACCGACACGCCCGCGCTGCGACTCGGCGGGCGACGCTTCTCGCTCCACAACGCGCTCGTCATCGGCCAGGTGTCGCTCTCGACGTTGCTGCTCGTCGGCGCGCTGCTGTTCTTCCGCACGCTGCGCGCGGCGGCGACGATCGACCCGGGCTTCCGCACGGATCACATGCTGTTGCTCGACATCTCCCCGCGTCCTGGCGAGGAGGGAAAGGTCGACCCGGAGCAGGTTGCGCTTACCGCGCGCGATCGCATTGCCGCGATTCCGGGCGTCACCGCCGTGACGTGGGCGAGCAACGTCCCGTTAGGCCTCGACCAGGGACGACGAGGACTGCAGGTGGAGGGTTATCGCCGGCGCGAGGGCGAAGACATGGAGTTCTACTACAGCGTCGTCGGCCCGCGATACTTCGAGACGATGGAGGTCCCGCTCGTGCGCGGCCGTGGGTTCACGGACGCCGACCGACCCGGTGCGCCGGCGGTCGTGATCGTGAACGAGGCGTTCGCGAAACGCTTCTGGGGCGACGCGGATCCGATCGGCAAGCGGATTTCGAGAAATGGCGAGAATGGCCCGTGGATACCGGTCGTGGGACTCGCGCGCGATGGCAAATACGTCTCGATCACGGAGTCGCCTCGGCCATTCGTGTACTATCCGCAGCTGCAAATGCCTGACGGCATCATCATGCATGTGCGGACGACCGGTGACCCAAGTCGACTCGTGACGGCGGCGCGGCGCGAGGTGGCGGCTGCTGCGCCGACCTGGATGATCGAGCGGCCTCGAACGCTCGAGGAGACCCTTGGCGCGTCGCTGATGCCGCAGCGGATCGCGGCCGGGCTCCTGGGCGCATTCGGCGTGGTCGCGCTGCTGCTCGCGGCGGTGGGTCTCTACGGCGTGGTTGCGTTCGCGGTGGCGCAGCGGACACGTGAGATCGGCATCCGTGTCGCGCTTGGCGCGCAGGGTGGGGAAGTGCTCGGTCTCATGCTGCGGCAGGGGGTAAGGCTTGCCGGGATCGGGCTGCTGGTCGGCGTTCCCCTCGCGTTCGTGGTGGCGAGGCTGGTGTCGGGGTTCCTGGTGGGCGCCGGCGCGGCGGACCCGGTGGTGTTCGTTGGGGCGGCAGGTCTGCTCGCCTTCGTGACACTGGTAGCGAGCTACGTCCCGGCCCGGCGGGCATCGAAGGTCGACCCAATGGCGGCCTTGCGCTCCCAGTAACGGCGGCCGGGCAGGCATCGCGGCTCGGCTTGGCCAGTTCGAAGTGGGTCGGTCGTCGGTTGTTAGTCATCAGGCATCAGGTCCCGTTTCCTCCGGTTGGGTAACGCGAGAGGAGCTACCGGCTCCGTCGGAACCTCGGGAACAAGTGGAAGAAACGGAACCTGATGCCTGATGTCTGATCACTGACTCACTCACGGCTTGGAACTGGGGTTTCCCCTTTCACGTCCCGTCAAACCATTTGCGCGGAACTAGTGTCAATTTGCATATAGTCGACACGCCTATATGCCCAAGACACCTCAGGCCCCGCCTCCGGAAGACTTCCTTCCGCTCAAGCCCGTCGAGTTCCTGATCCTCATGACCGTCGCCGCCGGAGAGCGGCACGGGTACGGGATCATGCTCGACATTGCCGAACGCACGGGTGGATCCGTGCGGCTCGAGGCCGGCGGGTTGTACCGAAGCATCCGCCGTCTGCTCGCCGACAAGCTCCTCACCGAGTCTCCACGGCGTCCCGCGTCCGATCTCGACGACGAGCGGCGCCGCTACTACGCGCTTTCGCCGCTCGGCAAGCGAGTCGTCGCCGCCGAGGCGCTGCGGCTTCGCGCGCTGGTGCGCGAGGCCGAGGCGACCCGGATCATCGACCCGGAGCCCGCGCGATGAGCGACGTCCGCTACACCTCGGTCGCGGACCGCGCCTACCGTCTCCTGCTGCGGCTCTACCCCCGCGAGTTCCGCGAGCGGTTTGGCGGCGACATGACGGACTTTTTTCATGACCGCCGGATCGCGGCGCGACAGCAGGGCACGTTAGGCGTCGCCCGCGTCTGGGCGAGCGCCGTCGCCGACGTCTTTCGCGTGTCAGCACTCGAGCGCGCGGGCACCACCGCGCGACACCTCCGTGCCGTACGCGATGCTCGGCATCACACCATTCACCGCGCGCCAGACGACGCGAGGGACGAGGACCTGATGGCCACGCTCATGGCAGACATCCGCTACGCCCTTCGTGGCATGATCACGAAGCCGGCGTTCTCGTGCATCGTGCTGGCGACACTCGCGTTAGGGATCGGCGCCAACGTGGCGATCTTCAGCGTCGTGAACGGTGTGCTGCTTCGCCCGCTGCCGTATCCCAACGCCAATCGCGTCGTGCAGATCGAGCATGTCGAGCCGTACGGATTCGTGTCGGAGGGGGAGTTCGTCGACTACCGCGATGGCACGAAACGGTTCGAGCGGATGGCCGCGTTCTCGCAGACGTCGGGGACAATAACGGGTGAGCGCGAGCCCGAGCGCCTGACGATTGCTCAAGTCTCCGATGGATTCTTCTCGATTCTGCAAGTGCCGGCCGAACTAGGACGCACGTTCGTCCCCGAGGAGGACCGACGACATGGGTTTCCGCGCCGCGCCGCGGTCCTGAGTCATGGACTGTGGACGCGACGATTCGGCGCCGACAAGTCGATTGTCGGCAAGGAAGTTCGCCTCTTTGACCGGAACTTCACCGTCGTCGGCGTCATGCCTGAGCGATTCGCGTTTCCTTCAACCGATATTGCGCTCTGGATTCCGCTTCGGCTCAACTACGACACGCTCTGGACACGCAACAACCACTACCTCCAACTGATCGCGCGACTCAAGCCCGGTGTGTCCGCGGCTGCTGCCCAGAACGACCTCAATACGCTGGCGAAGCAGTTCGTGCGTGACTATCCGGACGTTTACGAGCAGACCAAGCCGCTCATCGTGAGCGCCACGCCGCTGCCTGACAAGCTCCTCGGCAGGACTCGGCCATACCTGCTCGCGCTGCTTGGGGCCGTGGGGTTCGTTCTGCTGATCGCGTGTGTCAACGTCGCGAACCTGCTGCTCGCCCGTGGCGAGGCGCGGCGGAAGGAGCTGGCGATTCGAACCGCGTTAGGCGCGTCCCGCGGCCGGCTCGCGCGCCAGGTGCTCACCGAGAGCGCCGCGTACGCAGTCGTTGGCGGGTTCCTCGGCATCGCGCTCGCCTGGTGGGGCCAGCACGCCTTACGCGCCGCCGCCCCTGCGTCGATCCCGCGCGTTGATCAAGTGTCGATTGACGGCGGCGTGCTGGCGTTCGCCCTGCTCGTAACGTCAGTGACCGGCGTCCTGTTCGGGCTCATTCCTGCGCTGCGCGGTACGCGCGGTGATACCGTCGGCACACTTCGCGAGGGCGGGAAGACGTCGTCGCAGTTCGGGATTGGCCGAGCGCGCGGGGTGCTCGTGGTGTCGGAGGTGGCGTTGGCGGTGGTGCTGTTGACCGGCGCTGGCCTCATGATCCGCAGCTTGTGGAAGCTCCAGTCCATCGATCTGGGCTTCAATCCGACGAACGTGCTGGCGATGCGCGTCTCGTTCCCCGAGCCGCGCAACGAGCTCAACGACCCGAGCGGGCCGCAGCGCATCATCGCGCAGTTCTATCGAGATCTCACGGATCGCGTGCAGGCGTTGCCGGGCGTCAGGTCGGTCGGTGCCGTGGGAGACCTCCCGATCGCGGACGGGAACAGCAGTTGGTCCATCCTCGTCGACGGGTCGCCCCAGGTGCCGGTGAGTCAGGCGCCATCGGCGATGCCGCAGCAGGTTACGCCAGGCTACTTCCGGACGATGGGCATCCCGGTGCTGCGCGGCCGCGAGTTCACCGCTGACGACCGGGCGGACGCGCCGCTCGTTGCGCTCGTCAACGAGACGGCCGTGAAGAAGTTGTGGCCTAACAAGAATCCGATCGGTGGTACCATCAAGATGCTGGACCCGACGGCGCCGTGGGCGACCGTGATCGGCGTGGTGAAGGACGTTCGGTCGTCCGGTTATCAGGAGGACATTCCGCCAACGATGTATTTCCCGCATGCCCAGGCCGGGCGAAGTGCGTATTACACGCCAGCGGCGATGAACCTCGTGATCAAGGCCGAAGGTGACCCGACGGCGCTGGCGGCGCCCGTCAGGCAGCTCGTGCACCAGCTCAGTGCATTGACACCGGTATCGAAGGTGCAGACGATGGCCGCGGTGGTCGGGGCGTCCGTCGCGAGCCGTCGATTCAGCACGGAGCTGCTGGCGGGGTTCGCGGCGCTCGCGCTCGTGCTTGCGGGGATCGGCATCTACGGGGTCATCGCGTACGATGTCTCGCAGCGGACGTACGAGATCGGTCTGCGTATGGCGTTAGGCGCGCAGAGCACCCAGGTCGCTGGCATGATGCTGCGCCGCGGTGTCCGGATGGTGGCGCTAGGTCTGATCATGGGTGTGGCCGGCTCCCTCGGGGTGACCGGCGTGCTGCGGTCGCTCCTCGTGGACGTGAGCCGGCTGGATCCGGTCACGATCGGCGGTGTGGTGGTGGTGCTCGCGGTCGTCGCGGCGGGTGCGGCGTACCTGCCGGCGCGTCGGGCGAGCGCGGTCGACCCGATGGTTGCGCTGCGTCGAGACTGAATTGAGACTCTGACCCCCAACGTACCAAACCGACTCAGGCCCGGGCGGCGCGCACGCGGAAGGGACCGGCAAGCTTCGGCTCGACTCGCCGATTCGTTCGCCATGCCTGGCCCAGCGCGATCGCGATCATGATCAGCGTGAGGCCATGGTCGATGCCCTCGAGGATCGGTGCGGCGATCGCAAGGAGGAGCAGCGCGCCCAGGTCCGACGCGTCAGAGCCCTTGAGCACGAACGGCACGTACGTCGTAACCATCGCGAGGTAGGTCAGCCCGAGTGCGAGCCATTGATAGGGCCGCCCTCCGCGCGCGCGAGCGCCGCTCCGCACGGCTCGACCGACGGCGAAGCCGATGAGAATCAGGGCGACACTCACCTCCCGTCCGGCTGCGGCGAGCAACCCGAAGTAGACCGCGGCGCCGGCGGCCGCTGCCAGCGCGCCAAATCTCGCAGCGCGCGAGAACCGCGCTCGCGTCACGTCGGGTTCGAGGTTGGACGCGATGCGGGTCTGGCAGGGAGCGCAGACGACGCCCTCGCCGGCCTCGTAGTAGGTGTCGACGATCGCGCTGCGGCACTCGGCGCACGGAGCGGTGCCGACCGGAGTGAC
>Ga0207706_10000408_pt1 | contig 46179 bp, 31 predicted proteins | sample KBSC53metaG_FD_184318 | JGI IMG/M metagenome (GOLD analysis project Ga0207706, IMG submission 184318) | Corn rhizosphere microbial communities from Kellogg Biological Station, Michigan, USA - KBS C5-3 metaG (SPAdes) (version 2) | ecosystem: Host-associated > Plants > Roots > Rhizosphere > Soil ... | reverse complement strand
CGAGCGGGCGACGAGCTCGTGCTCGCAGCCGGTGCCTCGTACGTCGGCAACTTTACATGGACCCGGTGCCCGGCCGGCTATGTGATCGTCACCGGGCCCAAGGGCCCAGCGGAAGGCGTGCGCGTCACGCCCGCGATCGCGGCGGCAAGCCAATACCCGCGGCTCATCTCGCCCACGACCTTGCCAGCGGTACTGGCCAGGAACGGCGGATGCAGACTCAGACTGTCACGCGTCGAGATCACGGCCACGGCGCAGAGCTCGACGGTCAGTCACAACGAGGGGCTCGTTAGGCTCGGCGACGGCGAGAACACGCTCGAGGCGCAGCCGTCGGAGATCACGCTCGATCGTGTCTGGATTCACGGGTCGTCGACCACGAGCACGAAGAACGGCGCCATCTTCAACGGCCGCTCGCTGGCGCTGATCGATTCGTGGATCGATCAGGTCCGCTGGAAGGGCATCGAGTCGCATTGTGTCGTCGCGTGGACGGGGGCCGGACCGATGAAGCTCGTCAACAACTATTTCGATTGCGCATCGATCGGCGTGCTCCTCGGCGGCGCCGCGCGCGCGATCGCCGATGTCGCCCCCTCCGACGTCGAAGTTCGCGGCAATCATTTCGTCAAAGACTCGGCCTATAAGGGCTACGTCGCCAAGAACCTCTTCGAAGTGAAAGACGGGCGGCGAGTGCTGCTCGAGGGCAACATGATCGAGCGCAGCTGGTTCGAAGCGCAGAGCGCCATGGCCATCAACCTCCAATCGCTGACCGACGAGAAGAACAGGGATGTCCAGGCCACCGACATCACGGTCAGGTGGAATCGGGTTACCCAGGCGGGGCAGTGCATCACGATGAGCGCGCGCGGTTACAACGGTATCGCCTCGCCAATGGCGAAGGTCCAAATCGAGCAGAACCTGTGCACGGAGATCGGTGTCGATTCGATGAATCGCGTGCTGTTGCTCACGGCCGACCTGCAGGGCGTCATGCTCCGCCACAACACGTTCGTTCGACTCGCCACGCCGAGAAAGGGCTCGGTTGTCTACGTGCAGAAAGGCTCAGGGCCGCCGGCGTCGCGTGTGGACTTCGTCGACAACCTGATCGGCCCGGGACTCGACTATGGCTGCCTGTTCGGTGAGGGGAAGAGCGGAGCCGACGCGCTCGTGAAGTACGCCAAGGACTGGTCCTTCGTCGGAAACGGATGCTGGGATTCGCACCCGGGCGCGGCCGCATTCCCGGCCGGGAACAGCTTCGTGCCCACGCAAGCCGATGTGAAATTCAACGCCGACTGGTCCCTGAGTTCCCAGTCTCCCTTCAAGGGGAAGGCATCGGACGGGAAAGATCCCGGTGTGGACATCGCGGAGCTCCAACGACGGCTCGCGGGCGTCGTCGTGAACCCTTGATACCCTCCTCGAAGCGCTAGCGCGATCCGCGCTTCCAGTTCCGGCGGGTGGCGCGGCGCGTCGGCGATCCGGGCGGTGTAGGCTCGCGCACGGCGCGGACTGGTCGGGCGCTCAGAAACAGCGCTTCGACAAGCTCGGGGACGGTCCAGTTGACCGGACCGCAGCGCGTGAACCGCTGCTCGCGGATCGAGTCCTCGCTGGTGAACCGAAGCACCAGTCGTGGGGACGGTCCGTCGAACGACGGCACCACAGTCTCGAGCCGGGCAACCTCCTCGGCTGTCCACCGTCTCCCACTCGGCTCCGTATACGTGGCTACAAACCCTCGGCGATTGGGCTGGTCCATAGTTCCGCGGGTGGGAATTGCTCAGCAGAAGAGCAAGGACTGGTCCGCAATCACGAGTGGTTTCGCCACCGACTCCAGACCGTTACTCAGTCATCCTGCCGCCGAACTGGAACCGCGGCAGACAAATCCTCGTCGGCGTCTCGCTGTGCGAATCTGACCTTAGTGCGGACGACGTCTCGCACAAGGCTGAAGAACCCCGAGTCCGTGAGATCTCCACGGACGGGGCTGAGACGCGCGATCACGTCAGCCACCAACGACTCGTCGGCGCCGACTTCGCGGGCTATACGTTCAGAATTGAGCTCGGTCATGGCAGAACTCTGGTGCGTTCTGACATCCACGATGCGATGCAGTTGGGCCCGCGCTCTGTGACCCACGCAACATCCCGGGGGTGACCTGCCTCTACAGTTTGGCTCAAAGCCGCATTCTGACCCCAATTCTGACCCCGAGCCCCTGAACCCAGCCTCAATCGGATCGAATCGCGAGCAGCGGATCCGCCCGTGCTGCCCGGAAGGCCGGCATCAGCGTGGCGAGCAGGGCAATTGTCACGAGCACCGCCGTGGTCACCGCCCAGGTAGCGCGGTCGAGTGGGCTGACGCCGTAGAGCATCGCTGTGAGCAGTCGCGTGACCGCGACGCTTCCGATCAGGCCAATCGCAACGCCGAGACCTATAAGGCGAAGTCCCTCGCCTGCTACGAGCCGCAGCATTGTTCCGGGCGTACTCCCGAGCGCGCTCCGGATACCGAATTCGCGGGTCCGCTGGGCAACCGCGTAGCTCAGCACCCCGTAGATCCCGGAGACGGCAAGCACCAGCGCGACCACGGCGAATACGGACAGGAGCATCAGGTAGAATCGTGCGCGTCCGGTGCTGAGTGCCATGACCTCCGGCATTGAACGGACGTCCGTGATCGCGGCCTGCTGATCCACCGACCGAATGGCCGCGCGGACTTGAGCTACCATGTCGGCCGGGTTGCCACGCCGTACACGAACCATGATCGGGAAGTTGGACGATCCCTGGCCTGTCTGGCGGTACGGGCTGTAGACCTCCGCGTGAGGCGCTTCCACCGGGCCGAAGTTCCGGATATCCGTCACGACGCCGACGATCGTGGCGAAGCTGGTGTCGCTCGTGTAGTAGAAGCGTCGGCCTATCGGATCCTTTCCGGGGAAGTCGCGCCGTACGAGCGCCTGATTCACCACGACAACCGTTGGTGACTCCGGGCGGCCGTCGTCCTGTGGCCCGAGGAGCCGGCCGGCTACGAGCTTCTGCTTCGTCACGTTGAAGAACTCCGGCGACGCGACCCGATTTTCGGCCATGGGAAGGCGGGTCGGGTCGTCGCCCGGTTGCCCTTCGTATCGGATGTTGAAGTTCCAACCCCAATTGTCGTACGGGATGAGCGAGATGGAGGCGGCCGCGTCGACTCCGGGAATAGCGCGGATCTTCTCGAGGGCCGGCTCGAGGAACCGCTCCACCGTGTTGCCGTCAGGGTACCGCTGCGGAGAGATGGTCGTTTGCAGCGTGAGAATCGGGTTGGGGTCGAAGCCGGGGTCCCTGCCGATCAACGACGCGAACCCCTTGATCACGAGCCCCGCGCCGAGCAGAAGCACGAGCGACAGCGACACCTCGGCGACGACCAGTGATCGCAGCACGCGGTGATGCGCGCGGCTCGTTCCGCCTCCGCGACCGTCGCGCAGTGAGTCCTGTGGATCGACCGCCGAGCTCCGCCACGCAGGCAACCCGCCACACGCGACGGCGACGATGACCGCGAGCGCGAGCGCGAAAGCGACTACGCGGTAGTCGACGGAGAGCCCCGCGAGCTGGGGGAGGCGCACGGCGGCAACCGAACCGATCGTCCGCACACCGATCCAGGCGAGCGTCAGTCCCGCGAGGAACCCGATGGCGGTCATGACGAGGCTTTCACTCAGCACGGGTCGCATCAGCTGGCCGCGCGTCCCGCCTAACGCTGATCGGATTGCCAGCTCACGCCGCCGCTGCACCGAGCGCGCGAGCAGGAGGCTCGCCACGTTGGTCGCGGCGATGAGCAACACCATGCACACCGCTCCGAACAGGAGAAGGAGCGGCGTCCGGACGCTGCGCACGCCCTCGCCGACGAGCGCCAGGGCCCGCACCTGCTCGCCACGCAGCACCGGATTGGCCGCGACGACTCCATCGAAGATGCGAACGAGCTCCGCATGCGCGGACTGAGCGGTCGCGCCGGGAGCGAGCCGGCCTAACACCGACAGGAAGCTGCTCCGGCGCTGCGACAGCTCATCCGGAGTGAACCGCATCGGTTTCCACACCTGTGAGCGAAACACCTGCGAGCCGTGCGGGATGCCCATGCCGCGCGGTGCGATCCCCACCACCATATACGCCTGACCGTCGAGCCGAATGGTTTTGCCGACGAGGCTCGCGTCGCCACCGAACCGTTCGCGCCACAGCTCCTCTCCGATGACGACGACCTGGGAAGCGTCGGCCCGGTCGTCGTCGGCCGTCAGCATGCGTCCACGAAGCGCCCGGACGCCGAGGAGAGGGAACAGGTTGCCGGTCACGCGCTTCACGCTGACTTGCGCGGCCTCGTCGGTCAGTTGAAGCAGCGCTGTGGTATGCGCGATCGCCGCCAGCCCTTCGAGCTGATGCGTCTCACGGGCGAGGTCCGTGTAGTTCGGCGGCGAGAACGGCCCAGTGTTGAAATGCGGGGTCGCTCTATAAACCGTGACGAGGCGCTCGGGATCGCGGAACGGCAGCGGCTGCAGCAGCGCGCGGCTGATCGCACTCGAGATGGCGGCCGTCGAGCCGATGCCAAGGGCAATGCACACGATGGCGGATCCGGAAACGAGTGGAGCTCGCCGAAGTGAACGAACGGCGGCGAGCAGCTCGGTGACGAAGGCGGGACCAGGCATGAACCGCATCCTCTAATAAGGATTGGAGCGAGTCGATGTTGCTTGGACATCGACTCGCGTAACGCGGTTTGAGGGGGTCTGCGGGTCACATCGCGGTTTCGTTGCCGGGGGCGGAGCTACTCGCCAACGCTTCGCCTGCTCAATATTTTCGCTGACGCCTTCATGAGGCGGGTTAGCGCTCATCGTGAGCGAGCGCCGGTGGTTCATGACGGCACGCCGAGGTTAATCCAGGGTGACGTTCCGCGTAGTGGGCATCGGCGCGTCAGCCGGTGGTCTTGATGCCATCAGCGAGTTGCTCGGCGCGCTTCCGCCGCGCACTGGCCTGGCGTGTATCGTCGTTCAACATCTCGATCCGCACCACGAGAGCCGGCTGCCGGAGATTCTGGCCCGGACGGTAAGTGTCCCGGTAGCCGCACCGGTTGCTGGCGAACTGCTGCAGGCCGATCACGTCTACGTCATCCCGCCAAACGTGACACTGACGGTAGCCGACAAACGCTTTCATCTGGAGAAGCGGCCTGCATTCGAGCGCCACCTTCCGGTCGATGCGTTGCTCAAGTCACTCGCTGTCGACTATGCCGGGGACGCAATTGGAGTAATACTCTCGGGCGGCGACTCCGACGGCTCCCTCGGGATACAGGCGATAAAACACGAAGGCGGTATCGTCTTCGCCCAGAATCCCGATTCCGCACGGTTTGGCGACATGCCCCGCCACGCCATCGAAACGGGATTTGTCGATCGGGTGCTGAGTCCGAAGGAAATTGCCGGTGAGCTCGTGCGACTGAGCCGGCAATCCTCTTCTGACGCTGCATCCAGATCCGTCTCCGCCGAAGAGGAGATGTTCCTCAAGCGGATCCTTCAGCGACTCCGCGCCGCGCATGGAGTGGACTTCACACACTACAAACGCAGCACGCTGCGGCGACGCCTCGATCGACGCATGACGCTGCAGGGAATCGAGAGCCTCCCGGAATACGCCGAGCGGATCGAACGTGACACGGGGGAGTCGGCCGCGCTCTACCAGGACTTTCTCATCCGGGTCACGGAATTCTTTCGCGACCCGGCTTCCTTCGACGTGCTGCGTCGTCAGGTCTTCCCGGCACTGCGCGAAGGACGGGACCCGCGACAGCCGATCAGGATCTGGGTACCTGGTTGCGCGACCGGCGAAGAGGTGTACTCGATCGCGATCGAGCTCCTGGAGTGGATCGGCAATCGCGTCTTGCCCTCCGAGGTGCAGATTTTCGGCACCGATGTCAGCGAGGCGGCGCTCGAGAGGGCTCGGGCGGGCATCTACCACGCCAATGCCTTGCGGGATGTCTCGAGTGAGCGCCGTGAACGGTTCTTCGAGAAGCACGACGACGACTTCCGCGTCGTGCAGGAGATCCGCGACCTGTGCATCTTCGCGCGGCAGGATGTGACGTACGACCCGCCGTTTTCGCGCCTCGATCTCATCAGCTGCCGAAACCTCCTGATCTACCTCGATGACGTGGCGCAACGACGGACACTACAGTCCTTCCATTTCGCACTGCAGCCGCACGGTGTGCTCATCATCGGTCCCGCGGAGAGCATCGGCTCGTCCGAGCTCTTCGATCGGGTGGACAAGCGCTTTCGAATATTCCGGAGGCGTCCTGGCTCGGGTGCGGGCACGGCCGGGCTGCACAGGGGCGGACGCCGGTCCGTCTCGCTCGAGACGCCGGAAGGCGGCCTTCCGCCTAACGCAACGGAAGAATCCCTCGCGAGACAGGCCGACCTGTGGTTGCTGGCGCAGTACGCGCCGGCAAGCATGGTCGTCGACGACGCGCTGACCATCCGGCAGTTTCGCGGACGAACCGGTCCCTACCTCGAACCCGCGTCCGGGCCACCGAGCCACGACTTGCAGCGCGTCGTCCGCCCGGAGGTGCTTGTCGAGCTATTGCCGGCGATTCGACAGGCGCGCGAAACCGGCCTGACGGTGCGTCGAGACCCGCTGCGTGTCGACGACGACCGTGAGGTGAGCATCGAGGTTGTCCCGCTTGTGTCGGGCCCGAGTGGCACGAATGGCTTTCTGATCGCGCTCGACGACGGGTCCCGCCTTCGAGGTGCCGATCGGCTGCGGACCCTGCCGGAGCGATTGCCCGAATCAGAGAAGGACCGTCGCCTTGCCCAATTACAGCATGAGATTGAAGCCCTGCGCGACTACCTGCGCGTTGCGAGCGAGGAACACGGAGCGGTACAGGAGGAGCTCAAGTCCGCGCATGAGGAGATGCTTTCGGCGAACGAGGAGTATCAGAGCACGAACGAAGAGCTGGAAACCTCCAAGGAAGAGTTGCAGTCGACCAACGAGGAGCTCACGACCGCGATCGAGGAGTTGCGAAGCCGCAACCGCGACCTCGGCGTCCTCAATGACCAACTGGAGCAAGCGCGCCTGAGCTCTGAGCGCGCCAAGGCGTACGCCGACGTCATCATCGAGACGGTGAGCTCCCCTCTCGCGGTCATCGACGCGGAGATGAGGATCAAGCGCCTGAATCAGGCATTCGTCTCGGACCTGGAGTTCGCGCGCGGGAGCGTCGGTCAGCGTCTGGTTGACGAGGCGGATGACGACCCGTGGAACATTCCGGGCTTTCGCAAGAAACTGGACGCGGTGTTCCGCGACGGTGAGGTGCTGGATCACCTGGAGGTGATCCTGAATCTCCCCGTTCGCGGCCGCCGTGTCGTGACGTTGACCGCGAGGAGGATTCCCGGAAGCCCGGAGCACGAGAATCTCGTGCTACTCGCAGTCGATGATGTCACCGACCGCGCCAGCATCGCCGCGGATCTCCAGGCGAACAACCAGCGGAAGGATGAGTTTCTCGCGATGCTCGCTCATGAGCTCCGACACCCGCTCACGCCGATCACGCACGCGCTTCATTTGTTGCGCCGCGCCGGCGCCGACCCGGCGACCGCCGAGCTGGTGGAGACCATCGATGCGGAGACACGCCGGCTCGAGCGTTTCGTGAACGAGCTGCTCGACATCGTGCGCATCAACCGGGGACTCCTCGAGATCAGGCCGGAACGTCTGGACCTTGTCCACGTCGTGACGCAGGCCGCGGGCGCGATGCGACCATCTGTCCAGCAGCATCGGCATTCGCTGACACTCGCGTTAGGCAACGGCCCCATCATCGTCAATGGCGATGCGGGCCGTCTGAATCAGGTCGTGACGAACCTGCTGGAGAATGCCGTGAAGTACACCGAACCGGGTGGCCAGATTACTCTGTCACTTGAGCAGCTAGGGGATGAAGCCGTGCTGACCGTGCGCGACAACGGAGTAGGTATTCCGCCGGCGCTCCTCGGAGCGATCTTTGAACCGTTCACGCAGGGTGGCGCCGGAACCGATCGAGACGGGGGTGGATTGGGTCTGGGCCTCAGTGTCGTGCGGCGCGTGGTGAAACTGCACGGCGGTCGCGTCGAGGCACGCAGCGGCGGCCCCGGTGCGGGGAGTCAGTTCGTCGTCTGGCTGCCGATAGCTTCCCGGAACGCGCGACCTGCCTTGCCACCGGCGAGCCTCGGCCAAACGGCACCGAGTGCGGCGTCCCAGCGGAGGAAGGTGCTCCTCGTCGACGATCGCGAAGAAATCACAAGGTCCCTCGCCAGGCTGGTCGGAGCCTTCGGGCATGAAGTCGCGATTGCCAGGGACGCCGCGACTGCGCTGACGGTCGCGGCGGCATTTCAGCCCGACTGCGCTATTGTGGACCTGGGTCTGCCGCTTGTAACGGGTTACGACCTCGCCCGGCAGCTGCGCGAAGCTTCGCCGAACCGTCAGTTGCTCCTCATTGCGTTCACCGGAAGCGGTGACTCCAGTGTGCGGGAGATGTCTCAGGAGGCTGGATTCGACGCGTGCCTCATCAAACCGGGTGATCCCGTCGTCCTGGAGACGCTTCTCCGGCGTGCTCCGGAAGGCTGACGACACCGCGAAGGACCTCAACGGCGCTGCAAGCGTCATCACGATGGCCGGCCGGAGAGGAGCCCCCCGATAAGCGAGCGGAATCGCGCGAGATCGCCCGTCGAGCCATGTCGCGACCGGCCATCATGCCTCGGCAGCGATTTGACATGGTCTGTTAGTCCGCCCTCAACGCCCCCGCCGGATCCTCCGCCGCGGCGCGCCGCCCCGGGATCAGGCACGCCAGCGTCGCCACGGCAACCACGACTGCGAGAACCGCCCCGAGCGTCGTCGCGTCCCACGGCTTCACCTCGAACAGGAAGCCGGACAGCGAGCGACCCGCGAGGAACATCCCCGCAATCCCCGCTGCGCACCCGGCCAGCACGAGCGTCAGCCCTTCTCGCACGATCAGCCGCACCACGCCCGACGGCCGCGCGCCGAGCGCGAGGCGAATGCCGAACTCACGCCGACGGTAGCTCACCGCGTAGCTCAACATCCCGTAGATCCCGACCGCCGCCAGAGTGAGCGCCAGCACGGCGAACGCGCTCATGAGCATCATTACGAACCGCGGCGGATCGACGACCGCCGCGAGCACTCGGCTCATCGGCTTCACGTCGCCGAGCGGGAGCGTCGGATCGAGGTGGCGGACCTCCTCGCGGATGATCGCCGTGAGCTGTGCTGGGTCGCCGCGGCCGCGAACGACGAGATACGTCTTCCGCGCGGGGAACTGTCCCGTCGCGAAGTACATCGCCGGCTCGGTTTCATTGCGGAGTGCCGTGTTGCGAATATCGCGCACCACGCCTACCACCTGATGTTGGTCGCCGGAAACGGTCCGGTTGGCGAGTGGTCCGATGTTCCGAGTCGTCGTCGTGATGCGCTTACCGATCGGGTCCTCGTTAGGCCAAAGGCGTCTGGCGAGCGTCTCGTTCACGATCACCACTGGTGTCGACGCGACGTCATCGTGGGCGTCAAACGCGCGGCCGCGGACGATTGGCGCACGGATCGCCGCGAAGTAGCCGGCATCGGCGGAGTGGAACTGCGCCATGGGTTCCTCTCCGACCGGGAACGGGCCGGCGCCGACCGGGACATACGGGAGGCGCCACCCGCTCTGCAGCGGCAGGAACGTGCTCGTGCCGGCTGCCACGACCCCGGGGCGCTGCTGGATCGCACGGACCAGCGACGCGTAGAACTGTTCGACCTTCGGCCACTCCCGATACGCCGCGTCAGGCAGTTGCATGTCGACCGTGATGGTGAGTGCCGGATCGACGCCCGTGTTCACCGCGAGCATCCGCGTCACGCTGCGCACGAGGAGTCCTGCGCCCGACAGCAGGATGACCGCCAGGGCCACTTCGATGACCACGAGCGCGCTCCGCAACGCGCGTCCCTGCGTGCCACTGCCTTTGCTGCCATCCTTGAGCGCATCCTGGAGCTCCGAGCGGGACAGGATAAACGCCGGCACGAGCCCGAACGCGAGGGCGGTGAGCGCGGCCACGACGGTCGCGAAGACGAGCACAGGCGCGTCGATCCCGATGCTGTCGGCGCGAGGGATCCGAACCGGCGACGCCGCCATCAAGGCCTTGATGCTCAACACCGCAACCGCGAGTCCGACCGCAGCGCCCGCGACCACCAGCACGATGCTCTCCGTGAGAAAGAGCCTAACGAGCCGCCCCCGGCTCGCTCCAATGGCGGAGCGCAGCGCGACCTCGCGACGCCGGCCGCTCGCGCGCGCGAGCAGCAGGTTCGCGACGTTGATGCAGGCGAGTGTCAGCAGCAGGGCCGACGCGCCGAACAGCGCGAACAGACCGGGACGAAAGACACCAGCGGTCTCGCGATCGAGCTCGATCACCTTCGGCGTCCAACCCGCGTTCGTGCCCCGGAACTCGTTCCCGAGCCTGACACCGAGCGCAGCGAGCTCGCGATTGGCGCGGTCGGCGGTTACGCCAGGCGCGAGCCTCGCGACCGACTCCATGAAATGCGCGCCGCGGCTGTGGAAGTGCAGGTCCCACTGCAGCTGCTGCCAGAGGTCGGTTTCGCCCGGGAAGCCGAAGCCAGGTGGCATGATGCCCACGACGGTGTAGGTGAAGCCGTTCAACCGAATCGCTCGCCCGATGACTCCCGGGTCGCCGCCGAAGCGCGTGTTCCACAGACGATGGCTGATGATGGCCTCGTGCTCCCCGCCAAACAGACCGGTGTGAACGGTGAACCCACGACCCATTGCGGGCTGCACTCCGAGCACGTCGAACAGGTTCTCCGTAGTCTCGACCGCAGAAACTCGAACGGGATCGCCGGTTTCGTCGGCGAGATTGAGCTGCGGACGCCACCACGCCGCGGCGTCGGCGAAGACGGACGAGAGCGCGCGGTAGTCGTGGAACGTCACGGGCGAGATGGGCTCGTGCTTCAGTCCCTTTTCCCGGTTCGAGTCCCAGATCGTGACCAGTCGGCTTGGATCGCGATAGGGCAGTGGCCGGAGCACGACGCCTTCGAGGAGGCTGAACACACCGGCGGTCGAGCCGATGCCGAGTCCGAGGGCAAGAACGGCGGTGATGGCGAAGCTCGGGCTGCGAACGAGGCTTCGCAGGGCGAAGCGGATGTCGCTGATCAGCGTGTCCATGGGAGCCGGGAAGGAGGGGAGGCCTCACCCTTGGACATGTCGTGGGTCGGGATGGTTCACGGTTCTGGGGAGTGGGCGGAACAGCCGGGACTCGGGACATCGGGACTCGGCCGGGAAGGCATTACTGGCGAGGAAATCTCCTCAGCGCTAATAGCGTCCCGGCCGAGTCCCGATGTCCCGAGTCCCGAGTCAGCGCCGATGCGGATTCACCTCGAACGCGAACACGTCAGGCCGGCTGTAATGGCCGGTGACATCGAGCGTCATCGACTCTTCTCTCGTTAGGCCCAGATCGAGGTCGGCGATGAGCAGCGCCGGCGCGTCGAACACCGGCTCGGAGATGTAGCGACCATTCGGCGCGATGATCGCGCTGCCGCCGCGAAGCACGAACTGCTGCTCGCTCGTCACGATGGCCGGATGCGCCTCGAGCTCCGCCGGGAGCGCCGACGCGCGCATGAGCGAGCCAGCCGCGAGGACATAGCAGCGCCCCTCGAACGCATAGTGACGACTCGCGACCTGCAGCATCTCCTTCACCGTCGGCCAGGCGGCGACATGAATGTCCTCGCCGGATTCATGGAGTGCCTGACGGGCCAGCGGCATCCAGTGCTCCCAGCACACGAGCCCACCGACTCGCACGGACCCGGTGCGCGTGGGAACGTCGACTGCCCGCACGCCATTCCCGTCGCCCGGGCCCCACACGAGGCGCTCGGTATAGGTGGGAACGAGCTTGCGGTGATGGTTGAGGAGCGACCCGTCGGCGCCGAACGTGAGAAGGGCGTTGAAGAGCGTGCCACGCGCGGGGCCGTGCTCCACTCGTTCGGTGACGCCAACGACGAGCGCGATGCCGTGACGCGCCGCAATGGCGCCAAGCGCACGTCCGGAGTCGCCGTCGACAACGACGCTGTCGTCCGCCATACGTCGGAAGACCGCTTTCACCGGCGCATGGTCCCAGAGCCCCGCATCTCGGCAGACGTCCAGCCATGCTGGATAGCCGGGCAGCCATGTCTCGGGGAAGACGGCGAGCGCGGCCCCGGCGCGGGCAGCGTCGGCGGCGCGGACGTCGGTGAGCTCGAGCCCGCGCTCGAGGTCGGGGGCGACTTCGTCCTGGACGATGGCGACGCGGAGGCTCGACGTCATGGGGCTAATCTGTCGTGGCGACTGGCGACTGGCGACTGGCGACTGGCGACGGGGGGACGGGGGAGCGGGGACGGGCGGCCTGCGACGGCGTTTACTGCGCGGTCAGCGGTTCTCCGTCGCCAGCCGCCAGTCGCCAGTCGCCAGTCGCGCAACCTTCCTCTCATATCGAGTGTCTATACGAAACCATGACCGACCGACAAACCAACCTGCTCCAGGGAACGCTCGACCTGCTCATCCTCAAGTCGCTCGCCCTCGGCGAGCTGCACGGGCTGGGCGTCGCACGGCGCGTCGAGCAGATCACTCGCGGCACCTTCCAGGTGAAGCCCGGATCGCTCTTCCCGGCGTTGTATCGAATGGAGGAAGCGGGCTGGCTCACGTCCTCGTGGGGTGCATCGGAAAACAACCGTCGAGCGAAGTACTACAAGCTCACCGCCGCGGGACGGAAACAGCTCGATGCCGAGACCAGCGAGTGGAAGCGAATTGCCGTCGCGATCGGGTTCGCCCTGCAGGCCACCTAACGACCATACCGACACGGGAGCTGGAGTCGATGTCCCCGTTCAGCCAGACGCCTTCACGACTGCGCAGTGCGCTGCGCAACCTGTTCACCCGTCCCCACGTCGAGCGAGAGCTCGACGCCGATGTGCGTGCATACGTGGACCTCCTGACGGACGAGAAGGTCCGCGCGGGCATGGATCGCAATGACGCGAGACGTGCCGCACTCGTGGAGCTCGGCGGCATCGAGCGCGTCAAGGACGAAGTACGGGAAGTGCGCACCGGCGCAGTGCTCGAGACGACGGCGCGCGACGTTCGGTATGCGATCCGCACACTCATTCGGCGACCCGGATTCACCGTGGTGGCGGTCATCGCGCTGGCGCTGGGGATCGGCGCCACGTCGGCGATCTTCAGCGTCGTGAATGGTGTGCTGCTCCGTCCCCTGCCGTATCGCGATCCGGACGGGTTGGTGGTAATCCTCCACGAAGGGCGCAACCCGGTCGCGCCAGCGAACTATCTCGATTGGAAGCGACAGAGCTCGCTCTTCTCCTCGTTCGGAGCAGCGGAGTACTGGTCAGGGACCGTGACCGGCGACGTGCCGGAACGCGTGCAGGGCCTCAAGGTCACGTCGGACGTACTGGCGATGACTGGTGTGCGTCCCCTGATCGGTCGCTCGTTCCGCGCGGACGATGATGCGACAACCGGCGACCTTCCCATCATACTCTCCTGGGGGTACTGGCAGCGCCGATTCGCCGGGAAACCAGACATCCTCGGCACATCGCTGATCGTGAGCGGTACGTCGTACACGGTCGTCGGCGTGATGCCGCGCGGGTTCGACTTCCCGATGTTCTGGGCGCCCGGCGTCCAGATGTGGACCCCGCTTGCGTTAGGCGAACGCGCGTCGAGCCGGCAATCACAGAGCCTGCGCCTGTTCGCGCGACTCCGGCGCGATGCATCGCTCGAGGCGGCACAGGCACAGATGTCCGCGATCGCCGCGAATCTCGAGAGAGCGTTTCCGGGGACGAATCCTGCCGTGACGGTGACGCCGCTCGCCACGATGGTCGTCGGCGACATTCGGACCGCGCTGCTCGTTCTCCTCGGCGCGGTCGGGTTCGTGCTGCTCATCGCATGTGCCAATGTCGCGCACATGCTGCTGGCACGGGCGTCGGCGCGGCATCGCGAGATGACAGTCCGGCTCGCGCTCGGAGCGAGTCGCGCGCGACTCCTCCGTCAGCTGCTGACCGAGAGCGTGGTGCTCGCGCTCGTGGGTGGGACGTTAGGCATCGCGCTTGCGCGGCTGGGGCTTCGCACGCTCGTGGCACTCGCCGGGACGAGCCTTCCGCGAGCCGATGCCATCGGGCTCGATCTCTACGTGCTCGCCGTTACCACCGTCATCTCGCTGCTGACGGGACTCGGCTTCGGGCTGCTCCCGGCTCTTCGTGTTTCGCGAAGCGAGATGTCGGAGGCCCTTCGCGACGGCGCCCGCGGGTCCACCGAAGGGGCAGGACGGAGCCGAATTCGCTCGATCCTCGTGGCATCGGAGATCGCACTCGCGCTGGTGCTGCTCGCGGGCGCGGGACTGGCGATGCGCAGCTTTGCCGCGCTGCGCGCGATCGACCCGGGCTTCGATCCGCGCGGCGTGCTCTCCGCGGTCGTCTCATTGTACGGGACGGCCGAGGCGCCGCCAGGGCGCCGCGACGCGTTTTACACGTCGACGCTCGAGCGCGTGCGCCAGCTGCCTGGGGTGGAATCGGCAAGCCTGATCAATCATCTCCCGATCGCCGGAGACATCTGGGGCCTGCAGTTCCTGATCGAGGGCCGCCCGCGTCCCCGACCCGCAGACGTTCCGAGATCGACGTTTCGTGTCGTGTACCCGGGCTACTTCGCGACGATGCGGCTACCATTGCTGCGCGGACGAGATGTCGCGGAGACAGACCGCGCCGACGCGCCGCGAGTCGTGGTCGTGAACGACTTCTTCGCCCGACGGTACTGGCCGAACGAGGACGCTGTTGGCAAGCGCGTCACGTTCAATCCCGCCGCCCCGGCGCCGACGTGGTTCACGGTCGTGGGCGTGGTGAAGAACGACGTGCAGTCGGACTGGTCGGCGCCAGCGCAGGAGGAGGTGTTTCTCCCCTATTCGCAGGAGCGAGAGTATCTCCAAAGCGACGGCGGACACGTGGGATACATGACGCTGGTCGTGCGCACCTCGTGCGGCGCCGTGCGAGCGTGCAACCCGGCGTCGCTCGCGCCCGCGATTCGCGATGCCGTCGGGTCGCTCGACCGATCCGTGCCGGTAACCGACGTCCAGACCATGGAGGACGTGATTACCGGCGCGAACGCGAGGCCGCGGTTCACGCTTGTCCTGCTCGCGACGTTCGCCGCGGTGGCGCTCGTGCTTGCTGCCGTGGGCATCTATGGCGTCATCAGCTACGCGGTGTCTCGCCGCACGCACGAGATCGGCGTACGAGTCGCGCTCGGGGCGAGTCCCTCGGCAGTCGTTAGGCTCGTCGTCGCGCAGGGCATGCGCGTCGTGACGGTGGGGGTCGTGATCGGGCTGGCCGGCGCGCTACTCGCGAGCCGGCTCATGACCCAGCTCGTCTACGGCGTTCGCGTCACGGACCCGATGACGTACGTGGGCGTGGCCGCCCTGCTCGGCGCCGTGGCCCTCGTGGCGAGCTACATCCCGGCCCGCCGTGCGACGCGGATCGATCCGTTGGCCGCCATGCGGACAGACTGAGGAAGTCGTTAGTCGGTAGCTGTTAGTCGGTAGCGATGAGGCCGGCTGTAGCACGCTCTCGAAGCGCTTACGACTATCGACTATCGACTATCGACTGACGGCTATCGTTGCGCGTCGGTCTCCTGGTGAAACGACACCTTCCACGAGTCGCCGTCGCGGACGTACAGCGTCGACGACCAGGCGTCCGCATGGACCAAGCGATCTCCGCACGTGACATCGGACATCGCACGATAGGTGAGCAGCGCGACGTCCGGGGACAACGAGTGGACCTCCTCGTTCCGGAGCACGTACCCGTCCACCTTGCACGTGTCCGTCTCCATCCCTTTCGCGATCTCCTCTCGCGTGCTGAGTCCGGTGGCACTCACGTAGGCAGCGTTAGGCAGCAGCGTCGTGCGGAAAAACGCGCCGTCCTTTCGCTTCCACGCCTCCCACGCCTGACGCTCGACCGCAACGATCGCGTCCCGCACCGATCCGCTGGCGGCTCGGCCAGGCGCAGGGCGCGGCGGCGCACACACCGCCAGGACCAGCGTGGCTGAAATCGACACAACGGCTCGCTGCCAGCGGTGAACTCGCATTTCTGCTCGCCTGAAATTGGGAAGCGCATACTCTACACCTCGCAAGGTGGTCGCGCACCCTCGTAGTGTCGCGTTTGGAGTCACTCCCAGCTTTGCCGGAAGGCTTGCGGTCACGCGACACGCCGCGATGGGGCAACGGACGCGTTGCACCCGTGCGGCGGCTCACCAACAGATCGAGAGTTCCGGCGAGTATCGCCGTGCCAATTGCCGTGCCGGCGCGGTGCGGGGACTGCCTTATCACCGACCGTCGTCAACAGGGAGGCGGTCGCATGATGTCGTTTGTGTCCGGTCTTTCGGTCAAATTGATCGCACTGCTCGTTGCTGCTGAGGGCTCTGGAACCGATAGTGCGCGAGTCGTCGCGTCGACCAGTAGCCGTGTTGTGGTCAGCTCGAACAGCACCGGCTCACCCGCCCCGGCAACGTTGGAGCGCGGCATCGTGAAGACGGCATCGCGCTACCTCGGGACCCGCTACCGCTTCGGGGGCACGAAGCCCGGGGCGTTCGACTGCTCTGGTTTCGTGCGCTACGTGTACGCCCGCCATGGGATCGCGTTGCCACGCACGGCGACGGACCAGTCAGTCGTTGGCCATTCTATAGTAGTGGGCCTCGACTCGGTGGCGGTGGGAGACCTCCTGTTCTTCGCAACGAAGCGTGGTCGCTGGACTCACGTCGCGATCTACGCCGGGAACGGGCGGATCATCCACGCCAGCGCCGGGAGTCGCCGCGTTCGTTACGACGACCTCGATTCGCCTCGAGGACGCTGGTTCATCGAGCACCTCTCCTCGGTCCGCCGAGTCATCGTCGTGAGCCCGCCGATGTCGGTGCTGGCGTCGAAATAGCCTGGGGATGAGGGATGGGGGATGAGGGGCGCCGTTAGCCCTCATCCCGCATCCCCCATCCCTCGAACGCTTCCTCTTGACTTCCGACAGAAGTCCGTACACCTTCCTGTCGGAATCCAAGAGAAGCTGTCCCGTCTCGAGCCGCTCGCGCCATGCAGCCGCCATCCAGTGACGTCCTCCGCGGTACCCTCGACCTCCTCATCCTCAAGACCCTCACCCTCGAGCCTATGCATGGGTGGGGAATCGGGCAGCGCATCCAGCAGCTTTCGCGCGGCGTGCTCGATGCCAATCAGGGCTCGCTCTATCCCGCCTTCCAGCGGCTCGAGCAGAAGGGGTGGATCGAGAGTGAATGGCGCACGACGGAGAACAACCGGCGCGCCAAGTACTACCGGCTGACCACCGCTGGCCGACGCGCTGTTGGCACCGAGGCCGCAAGTTGGCGCCGGTATGTCGAGGCCGTCGAGTTCATCCTGCAAACTACCTAACGACGCGATCGTTTTCGGTGGTTCGCCTCGCGCCGAACCACCGAGGCTGGAGCTACCATGAGTGCCATCAAGGGATTCGCCGCCCGCCTGCGCGCGCTCTTCGCGCCCCGCGCGACCGAACGGTCGTTGAACGAAGAGATCGAGTTCCACATCGAGCAGGAGACCGAGAAGAACCTTCGCCTTGGCCTGAGCCGCGCGGAGGCCCGGCGGCGCGCGCTGGTTGAATTCGGTGGACTCACGCAGGCTCGTGAGGCGCACCATGACGTCTACGCCGCGAGACCGCTCGAGGAGCTCGTTGCCGATGCGCGCTACACGCTCCGCACGATGCGGCGCACGCCGGTGCTCGCGGGCGCGGCCATATTGACGCTCGCGTTAGGGATCGGCGCCAACACCGCGATCTTCTCCGCGGTGAACGCCGTCGTCCTGCAGCCACTCCCGTTCCCCAACCCCGACCAGCTCTACATGGTCTGGGAGGAGAATCCCGAAAAGGGGTGGTACAAGCAGGTCGCGGCACCCGCCAACATGCTCGATTGGAAGGAGCAGGTGGCGGCGTTCGGCGACGTCATGGCGTACTCCGAAGGGTTCGGCACGTCGACCCTCATTGAAAACGGCGAGCCGATCATCGTGAGGCCGGCGTTCGGCACGGGCAACTTCTTCTCCGTGCTCGGCGCGCGTGCCGCGTTAGGCCGCACGTTCGCGGATGCCGAGACGTGGACAACCGGACATCCGATCGCCGTGCTGTCGCATCACCTCTGGCGCGACCGGTTCGGCAGCGACCGCAACATCATTGGCCGCACGATTCAGCTCGACGGCGTCGGCGTCCAGGTGGTTGGCGTGATGCCCGCGAGCTTCGACTACCCGAACGAAAAGGTCGATCTGTGGCAGCCCTGGGCCTGGGACCCGAAGAATCGTCAGCAGGTCTCGTTCAGACGCGCACACTGGCTCAGCGTGGTCGCGCGCGTGAAGCCGGGTATCGGTCAGGTGGCCGCCAACGCGCAACTGCAAGCCGTCGTGAAGCGGCTGCAGCGTGACTACCCGGCGACCAACCGGGTGATGGGTGCCGGGATCACCCCACTCCACGAATTTCTGGTCGGAGACACCCGGCTGCCGCTGCTCGTGCTGCTCGGGGCGGTCGGGCTGCTCCTGCTCATCGCCTGTGCCAACGTGGGGAATCTCATGCTCGTGAAGGCGGCCGATCGGGAGCGCGAGGCGGCGTTACGGCTGGCGCTGGGCGCCGGGCGGCGGCGACTCGTGAGGCAGGCGCTCACGGAAAGTCTGGTGATGTCGTTCGTCGGCGGGGTCGCCGGCATCGCGTTGGGCATTTGGGGCACACGAGCGCTGCAAGCGATGCAGCCGGCCGGGATGCTGCGCGTTTCGCACTTCGATTTCGACTGGGTGGTGTTCGGATACGTGCTCGCGGTCACGACGGTGAGCGGCCTCCTGTTCGGGATCGCGCCAGCGCTGTGGTCGAGCCGCCGCGCACCGCAGGACGCACTCAAGGAAGGGGGGCGCGGCGGGAGTCAGAGCCGGCGCATGCGTCGTTGGGGAGAGCGACTCGTGATCGGTGAGGTGGCACTCGCACTCATGTTGAGCGTCGGCGCGGCGCTGCTCGTTCGAAGTCTGCTTCGCCTCCAGCAGGTCGACCCGGGCTTCGATCCGAACGGGGCGATCGCCGCGCAGCTCGATCTCCCAGGTACGCGATACGACACGGGGGACAAGGCGAACGCCTTCTTTTCGCGACTCGAGGAGCAGCTTCGATCGATTCCGGGCGTGCAGTCAGTGGGCAGCACCTCGAATGTCCCGCTCACCGGCGGGGGCTACTCGAGTGACTTCACCGTCGCCGGATGGCCCGACGGAACCTACGGCTCAGAGGTGCTGCACCGTCGCGTCACACCCGATTTCTTCAAGGTGATGAGGACGCCGCTCCTTGCCGGCCGCGCGTTCACGGTCGGCGACCGGGCGAATGGCGCTCAGGTCGTCATCATCAACGAGGCGATGGCGAAGAAGCACTTCAAGGGACAGGACCCGGTGGGCCAACGGATCACGTTCGACAAGGTTCCTGACTCCAGCTCGACGTGGAACACAATCGTTGGCGTCGTGAAGGACCAGCATCAGACGAAGCTCGGGATCGAGCCTCAGATCGAGGTGTTCGAGCCGCTCACCCAGTCGCCGACGAACGGCATGGCTATGATCGTTCGAACGGCGGGAGATCCCGCCTCGTTAGGGCCGGCGATCCGTCGCACCGTCGCCGACATGGACCGCACCCTCGCGCTGTCCTCCGTCGAGACGCTGAACCAGGTGCGCGCCGAGTCGCTCGCACGTGAGCGTTTCCTGACGACGCTCCTGTTGCTGTTCGCGGGTGTCGGGTTGGCGCTGGCCGTGGTGGGCGTGTACGGCGTGATGGCGCAGATGGCGCGTCGTCGCGTGCGCGAGATGGGGATTCGACTTGCGCTCGGCGCTCAGGCGAGCGACGTGCGTTGGCTCGTCGTTCGGAATGGACTGCGGCTGGTGACCGTAGGTCTCGTCATCGGCACGGCCGGCGCGTTCGCGGCGACACGGGCGATGCAGGCACTGTTGTTCGGGGTGGCCCCAAAAGATCCGCTGACGTTCGTCGCGGTGCCGGCGCTGCTGGTGCTTACCGCGCTCGTGGCGACCTGGATGCCGGCGTCGTATGCGAGCCGCGCCGATCCGGCGACGGCGTTACGGACGGAGTAATGGCGCGATACGTCTTGGCGCGTTCCTCGACGACCGGCACGGCGGCATACTCTCCGCTGCGTCGCGTCACGTAGTCTCGCACCGAGCCCTCGAATCCCAACCAGAGCTTGAGGCGCGCGACGTCGCGAATGAGCTGCTTGGTGTAGTCGTGTGGCAACTGCTCGCACACGCGATCGAGGAGCACCGCGAGATCGGCGTCGATGTGACCGTTAGGCGCCGAGCTGTCGTGTCGGGTGACCGTTTCGCTCATTCCGGCTCCTCTGGACTGGAGTGCCGCGAAGGTATACGGACCGGACATCTGCTGCAACTATTTGATCGGTCTAACGGTGCTATCCGATCTCCCCGTGCATGCTGGTCAGCGCAGATGCTCGCTCGCGAGCGCGCGGCGCATCGAGAATGGAACGGACCCGGCGCGCGAGCTCGATCGGATCGTACGGCTTCGCGAGAAACGTCTCGTCGTCAAAGTGAGACGAGTCACCTCGCGCATCGAAACTGTATCCCGACACGAACAACGTGGGCAGCGTTGGTGCGCGCAGCCGCAACATGCGACTGAGCTCGTGCCCATCGAGTCCGGGCATCACGACATCGGAGACGAGCATGGCCACGGAGCCCCGTGATCGATCGAACACTTCGATCGCTTCCGCCGCGTTCCCCGCCTCGAGCACCGTGTAGCCAGCCTCCACGAGCACCCGGCGTGCGACGGTTCGCACTTCGTCTTCGTCCTCGACGAGCAGAATCGTTTCCGATCCGCGCGGGATACCATTTCCAGCTCCGGTCCCGCTATGCGGATTCTCGAGATGCGTCGCACGCGGCAGGAACACCATGAACGACGTCCCCACCTGCGGCGTGCTCTCCACGGTAACGAAACCGCCGGACTGATGGACGACGCCATGCACGGTTGCGAGACCGAGCCCCGTCCCTCGCCCGAGGGGCTTCGTCGTGAAGAATGGCTCGAAGATCCGCGACCGCGTCGCGTCGTCCATGCCGACACCCGTGTCGCTCACGCGAAGCGTCACGTACGGTCCGGGGACGACACCGCGCGCCATAGCCCCCGCAGTGCTCAACGTCATGTCGCCCGTCGCGACCGTGAGCACGCCACCGGCAGGCATCGCGTCGCGCGCGTTCACCACGAGATTCACCAGCACCTGCTCGATCTGCCCGCGGTCCGCCGTTACCCGAGAGACCGTGGGCGCGAGCTCAGTGACGAACGTAATGTCCTCACCGATCACGCGACGGAGCATTCGCTCCGCTTCGGCAACGACCTCGGTGAGATCGAGGACGGCCGGCTTGAGCACCTGCTTGCGACTGAACGCGAGAAGCTGTCTCGTGAGAAGCGCCGCGCGTGACGCCGCGTGCGCGACCTGCTCCAGATCATTCCGCAGTGGGACAGCCGTCGGCAACTGGTGCAGCGCGAGCTCCACGTTGCCCTTGATGACGGTGAGGAGGTTGTTGAAGTCGTGCGCGATGCCGCCGGCGAGCTGGCCGACCGCCTCGATCTTCTGTGACTGACGGAGCTGCTCCTCCAGGCGGCGCTGCTCGGTGATGTCGATGGCGAGGACGAGACGTGCGTGGCGACCCGCGAACACGAAGTCCCGCGACACGATGTCCACGATGACGATAGAGCCGTCCCTTCGCCTGTGCCGATAAGGACCCGATCGTTGTGAGCGCACCTCGGGAGGCGCGGCGACTCGCGACAGTGCGATTTCCGCGTCCTCGGGCGGCCGGATGTCGAGAATCGACATTCGCGCGAACTCCTCCCGCGAGTACCCATACTGCCGCACCGCCGACGCGTTCACCGACAGGAACATCAGCGTCTCGGCGTCGATGACGAGGAGCGGGATCGGGTTCTCCTCGAACAGCAGACGATGCCGCTCCTCGCTTTCGCGGACGGCCGCGTCGGCGCGCAGATGCTCGGCGTCCACGATGGCCGTCAGCCGTGCTCGCGTTTCCTCGGCCTGTTTGCGCTCGGTGATGTCGATGTGGACGCCGGTCATTCGGCGCGGCGAGCCGTCGGCGTTGCGCTCGACGACCTTCCCGCGCCCCAGAAGCCACATCCAGCCGCCTTGCTTCGTCCGGCAGCGATACTCCGCCTCGTACGCCGGCGTGTTGCCTGCGACGTGCTCGTCGATCGCGCGCTGGACCGCGCGCATGTCATCGGGGTGGACGTTCTGGTCCCACGTGGTGCGCCCGGCTCGGCGTTCCATCTCGCCTGGCTCGTACCCGAGCATCCGTTCAGCCGCCGCGCTGTAGTAGACGTCTCCGCCCTCGATGCTCCAGTCCCACAACCCTTCGTTCGCGCCTTCGAGGGCGAAGCGCAATCGCTTCTCGCTCTCGCGGAGGGCGTCCTCCGCGGCTTTCCTGGCGGAAATGTCGCGATAGACCGCGACCAGGCCTTCCTTCTGGCCCGGCTGGTTGGTGAGGGGGACGAGCGTCGCCTGCAGAGTGCCCGGTCGGCCATCCACCGTTATGAAGCCGATCTCACCTTCCCACTGACCGTCTTTGAGCGCACCACGTCGCGCGGCGGCATCGTCCGCGGCGTTCAGGCCAGGCGTCTCGTTGTCGGTTGTGCGGCGAAGCGGCTCGCCGACTGCGGCGCCGAACAGGCGTTCGGCGGCTGGATTGAGATCGGCGATGTAGCCATCGGCGTCGAGTACGACTGCGGCGTCCCGGACCGTCGCGAATACCAGCGCGAGGTAATCGGCGCGTGCCGCTGTGCGCCTCGCGTTAGGGGCCGCGGATGTCAAGCTGAGTACGGCGCCGGAGTGTTACGCATGGTCGACGACCACGATTGGCAAGGCGGACTGGCCAAACGGCACGGCAATCACCACCAATGTAACTGGTCCGGCTGGGGAAACAGCGAGCAACATCACAAGAGATGAAACGCAGTTCGCGCGCCGAGCCGGCCTTGCGAATTAGTCGCGATCAGCGCCTAACGCCCAGGGCGGCTGTGGCCGTGTCGTGGACCGGTGTGTCGATGCCCGCTTCGGCTGCGAGCCGGGAGACCGCCCCGCTCAGCGTGTCGAGCTCCGTTTGCCCGCCGCTCTCCAGGTCGAGGAGAAAGCTCGGGGTCATCGCAGCGGGGAGCGTATCGATGTACGCGGCGGTGCGAGGCGCTTCGTCCTCGGGGAGTGGCACGCCACGAGCGCGAGCGACATCAACGACTTCCGTGACGGCACGTTGGATGAGGCGACGCCCACCTGGAGCTGCTCGCACCGGACCGATCGACGTACGAGCCAGCCCACACACGGCGGCCATGGCGGTGATGAACACGAACTTCTGCCACAGCTCGACGCCCATTGTGGCCGAGGCGCGGGCGTCTACGCCGGCGGATCGCAGCGCATCCGCGATCTTCGTCGCGCGTTCACTGAGCCCCCCGCCCAATTCGCCGACGACGATGCTATAAAATCCGCTCCGACGCTCGACGACGCCCGGTTCGGTTCGTACCACACTCACCCGCGCGAGCCCACCGAGTACGCGTGAGGGTGGCACGCCGCCGGCTTTGAGCTCGTCAGCGGCGGTCACTCCGTTCAACAACGGGACCACGTCGGCGCCTCGCTCGGCCACGACACGCACGATCGGAGTGACGTCGGGCAGGGAATAACTCTTCACCGCGACGATCGCGACGTCTGCGGCGGGGAGCTCGCTCGGGTCGTTCGTCGCCCCCACGCGAGCTACGAACTCTCCCTCGGGAGTTCGCACCGTGAGCCCGCGCGTTCGTAGGGCGTCGAGATGCGCGCCGCGGGCGAACAACGTTACCTCGTGGCCGGCGCGAGCAAGCTCGCCGCCGAAGTATGCGCCGATACCGCCGGCTCCGACGATGACGAATCGCATGAATGGCTAGCGTTGTGTGTTGGCCGTCAGCAGGTCGTGCACTTCCTCGTCCGTCGTCTGCGCGAAGTCCTCGTACCACAGCCCCACCGCATAAAACGGCGACGGCGTCTCCGCGCACACGACGTCGTCGACAAGCGTGCGAAAATCGTCGCACGTCTCGGCCGCGGCAACGGGTACGGCGACCACGATTCGTGCCGGCGACTCCTGGCGCAGGGCAAGAATCGCAACCCGCATCGTCGCGCCGGTTGCGAGGCCGTCATCCACGAGGATGACGGTGCGGTCGTGCAGCGCCGGCAGCGGCCGATTGTCGCGATAGATGCGCTCGCGGCGCTCCAGCTCCTGCTGTTCCACCGCGGTGACGGCCTCGATATCCGCGTCCGACACATCGTACGCCCGGACGACCTCTTCGTTGATCAGCCGGATGTCGCCGCTGGCAATGGCGCCCATCGCGAGCTCCTCGTGCCCCGGGAGGCCGAGCTTCCGCACGAGGAACACGTCGAGCGGCGCGCCGAGCGCGCGCGCGACCTCGTGGCCCACCGGAACGCCACCGCGCGGCAGCGCGAGCACGATCAGATCGGTACGTCCCTCGTAGCGGGCGAGCTCCGCGGCGAGGACGCGACCGGCCTCGGTTCGGTTGCGAAATCGCGGTCGGATCGGTGGATCGACACTCATGGTGACGCCAGGGGTGGATGGGGCAGCCCCGCCCGGGCGCGTCGTTTGGTCGTTAGGCCCAGCACGGGCAGCACGGATGCGGCGGCGCGGTACCCGGTGCCGATGGCTCCGTGAACGGTGCCGGTTCGACCTTCGGCGTCAGCGGCTTCGCCGGCGAAGAACAACGTCCGGGCGACGGGCCGCGCGAGACGTTTGGCCGCGGTGCTTCCGCCAACCAGGGCATAGCTGTAGGCGCCGAGGCTGAGTGGATCGGCGTGCCAGTCATGATACCAACATCCCTCGATGAGCGATTCGACACGCTGGCGTCGCATGCCGAACAGCCGGCCGATCGCCGCGATGGCACGCGCTTCCACCTCGGCCGACCCGCGTGTCACGAGGCGAGTCGCCTTTGGCCCGCCCGCCCACCCCACGAGCGTCGCCGCGCGAACCGGGCCGGCGGTCCACCAGGTGGGAACGTCATCATCCGACGAGTGGAGAAACGAGAGCTCGGCCAACGAGCGACCACCGGTCTTCCGCTTCATGGCCTGCGAGGTCCAGAACGGATCGCGAAAGAGCAGGACTATCCGGGCGACGGTCCCCATCGCGAGCTGATTGGCCGCGCGTCGCGTATCGGCGACGTCCGGCATGAACGCAATGGACGACGGCCCATTCTCCTGTTGAAGCACGCCGAGCGGGACAGTGATGATCGCCGCGCGCGCAGCGATTGCGGAAACGCCGTCGCCCACTCGAGCGGAGCGGACCTCGACGGCTCCCGGCTCCCACGCGATCTCGCGAACGACGTGCGCGAGCCTAACGCCGCTCACCGATGCGGCAAGCGCCAGCGGCACCTGGTCGTATCCGTCGAGGATTCTCGCCTGGCGCTCGCCTTCTTCGTTCTCGGGGGCGCCGCCATCGGCCAGTGCGCGCTCGCTGACGCGCGAGAGATCCGCGGCGTGAAAGCCCTCGACGTACTCACCGGCGATCCGCCGCTCACGTGCCAGTGACGCGCCGCCGGGTTTACCGTCGAGGAACTCCTGGAAGGAACGATCTGGCGTTCGCTCGGGATCGAGTCGACCCATGACTCGCTCGAGCTGCTTCCAGAAATCGTCATCGTCCATCGGCTTCAGCTTGCCGCGCTCGGAACTCCAGCGTTCGCCGTGGATGTCGCACACGACCAGGTTCCGTCGTCGGGTGATCTCGACGAGTTCGGGTGCGGAGCCATGCATGAACTCCGCGCCAAGCTCGATCGGGATCGGCGTGCGATCGTCGCGAATGGTGTGGATTCGCCCACCGATGCGGCCCCGAGCCTCGAGGATGACCGTGGTCGCGCCTGCTTCCGCGAGTCGTTGCGCGGCAGCGAGACCGGCGACTCCGGCTCCGACAATGACGACGTCTACGCGCTCATGCATGGAGCTTCATGATGCGAGAAATGGGCAACGTCGGGAATCGGGAATCGGGAATCGGGACTGCCGGGAAGCCGGAGACGGGAAACGGGAGACGGGTTAGGGGCGCTAGGAGCCCGGACGGGTAAGAGCTGCCGGTGAAACCGCTGGTGGGTCGGGGAAGGCGGCGCCAATGGACCGCAGTGTCTCGCGCATGCGGCGGCGGGCGTCGAGGTAAATGCGCGCACCGTTGCGCATGGAGCCCAGGATGTAGCCGAAGTCGCGTGCATCGACGCAGTCAATCGTGCGCTCCTCCGTGCAGCTCGCCTCGCGTTCGCGGAGTACTCGCATGGCGAGCACGAGCGAATCGAGGCCCTCGAGCATCTGTCGATGGAACTGCGCGACCGTGTCAGGTCGCATGATGCCGCCGAACCGCGTCGAGAGTCGCTCGAGGGTACGCGCGGCCGCGCTGTCGTACCGCACGTTGGCTGTCGAGTCGAGCGTGAGGTACGACGCGACCGATGACAGCGCGCTGTCGCCGGTGCTCGCGGTGCGGTCGGCGTATCGCTGGTAGGCGCCTGCGGACTCGCGGCAGCTCAGTGCAACGAAGAGTATCGAGAGTGTGGCGGTCAGTCGCATCGCTCAACGGTTGCCGGTTAGAACGCGTCACGCTGGAATATGCAGAGTTGGACCCTGGCCTGCCGGGCACGGATTCGGTCGACGCGGTGGCGAACACACAGTAGCCTTATGCGTGTCGCCGACCGGCGACCATCGACCAACAGCTCACGCCTCATCGTCATGCGACTTCTTGCCGCCATTCTCGTGACCGCAGCTACCGGCGCCGCCGCATCCGTGCTGGATGCGCAGACCCCGACACCTTCGGCCGCCGATATCGCACGTGCCAAGCGTGTCCTGAGCACGACGCCACTGATCGATGGACACAACGACCTGCCGTGGGTGATCCGGGAGTCCAGGACGGCGCCACACGACGTGGAGGCGTACGACCTGCGCAAGAAGACGCCCGGGATGACTGATCTCGATCGACTGAAGAAGGGAATGGTCGGCGCGCAGTTCTGGTCGATCTATATCCCGGGTGAGATCAAGGATTCGGGATACGCGCGCGTGCAGCTCGAGCAGTTCGACATCGCGCGGCGCGTGATCGCGAAGTATCCGGAGCGCCTCCAATGGGCCCTCACGTCGGACGCCATTCGCTCGACGTTCAAGGCCGGCAAGATTGGCTCGCTGCTCGGCCTCGAGGGCGGACACGCGATCGAGAACTCGCTCGGCGCACTGCGTGTCTACTACGACCTGGGCGCGCGGTACATGACGCTGACGCACAACGTCACGCTCGACTGGGCGGACGCGGCGCTCGATTCGGCGAAGCACGGCGGGCTCACGAACTTCGGCAAGGAGGTCGTGCACGAGATGAACCGGCTTGGCATGCTGGTGGATCTCTCGCACGTGTCGCCGGGCACGATGAGCGATGCACTCGACGCGACGGAAGCGCCGGTGATCTTCTCGCATTCGGGAGCGCGCGCGCTCGTGGATCATCCGCGCAACGTGCCGGACTCGATTCTCGCGCGGTTGCCGAAGAATGGTGGGGTGGTGATGGTGCCGTTCGTCACGTCGTTCGTTTCGAAAGAGAACAAGGAGTGGGGTGACGCCCAGACCGCGGCGACGAACGAGGCGCGGACGCGACTCGGGAACGATACGGCAGCCGTCCGTCGCGCCGTGGACGAGTGGACGAAGGCCCACCCACAGCCCAAGGTGACGTTAGGCCAGGTGGCCGATGTCATCGAGCACGTGCGCAAGGTGGCAGGTGTGGATCACGTGGGGATCGGCAGCGACTTCGACGGCATCACCGATCTGGTCGTCGGTCTCGAGGATGTGTCGAAGTATCCGGACCTGTTCGCCGAGCTGTCGCGTCGGGGCTGGACGGACGCGGATCTGAAGAAGCTGGCGGGCGAGAACCTTCTTCGCGTGCTGAAGCAGGCGGAGACGGTGTCGGCACGGCTCAAGAAGGAGCGCCCGCCGTCCAACAAGACCATCCAGCAGCTGGACGGGAAAGTCGCGCAATAGAAAGCAGCCAGCACGAGCAGCCAGCAACCAGCGGCAGTGATGCCAGTTGCCACCTCCGAGGGGTCTGCGTCACAGATTGGAAGTGTGAGGCAACCCGCGTGCGTTCGAGTCGTCCTCCCGGTAGGCTAGCCTAAGGTCTCACCGCACCGACTGTCCGTCGTCGTGATCCCGTCCTCTCGTTCTCTCGTCATCTTCGCCAACGCGCCTGAGAAAGGGCGCGTCAAGTCGCGCATCGCTGCGGACCTCGGGCCCGACATCGCGCTCACGGCCTACCGCACGTTGGCCGAGCACGCGGTGGCGGCGGCATCGCACGTGGAGTGGTGCCGCAAGACGATCGTGTACACGCCTAACGGTGGCGGCGACGTCATGCGCAACTGGTTCGGCGACCTATTCGATTACCACGCGCAGGGCGACGGCGACCTCGGGCGTCGGATGTTGGCCGCGGTCGAGCGTGCGTTCTCGGATGGTGCCGACCGGGTGATCCTGATCGGCGTCGACTGCCCGGGCGTCTCCGAAGCGGTCATCAGCGATGCCTTCGCGCGGCTCGATCAGGCCGATGTCGTGATCGGCCCGTCGTTCGACGGCGGCTACTATCTGATCGGGATGAAGAAGCCGATGAAAGTGCTCTTCACCGACATTCCGTTCGGCACGGGCGAAACGCTACAGAAGACACTGACCACGGCGCGTCGGGGCGGGATCCGCGTGTCCCTGCTCGACTGGAAGCGTGACGTCAACACGGGCGATGCGTGGCGGAGCGTCGCCAAGTCGCTCACGGAGAACAAGCCGGTCTTCAAGGCGGCGTTGCCGTTTTAACGGCCGGGGACGGGCGACGGGGGACGGGCGACGGCAACAGAGCGGAACCCTCGGGATGCATCTCGCAATGAGATGAGCATCCCGAGGGTTCGTCGGTTTCTAAACCGTCGCCCGTCGCCCGTCCCCCGTCGCCGGCTGTTCGATTCCCGATTCCCTATTCCCGATTCCCGACACAGTTTCCTGCCGCCACCCGCCAGGACTCGACAATGCGTTTGTGTCGTCTTCACTGGGCAGCGCTCGTCACCGCTGCCGTCGCTGTTCACGCCGTTCCGCTATCGGCGCAGGCTCGTGATACCACTCGCCAGGCCCGCGACAGCTTACGGCGCGACGCCGCTCGACCTCCCAGTGCGCGGGGCGACACCTCGACGCGCGCGGACACGGCGCGGGTCACCGCAGGGGCACGAGATACGACGGGCGCCCGCTCCGATTCCGGACCACCGTCGCCGTACAACGGCCTGAAACTCCGGTCGATCGGCCCGGCGCTCACGTCCGGACGCATCGCGGACATCGCCGTCCATCCGCGCGACAAGCGCATCTGGTACGTCGCTGTCGCGTCGGGCGGCGTGTGGAAGACGACGAACGCGGGCACGACGTGGACGCCGGTGTTCGACAACGAGTCGTCGTACTCGATCGGCACCGTCGTCATCGACCCGAAGAACCCCAACGTGGTCTGGGTCGGTACTGGCGAGAACAACGCGCAGCGATCGGTATCGTACGGCGACGGGCTCTACAAGTCGGTGGACGGCGGGCGGAGCTGGCAGAATGTCGGCCTCAAGCAGTCGGAGCACATCGGCAAGATCCTGATCGATCCCCGTAACTCGGATGTCGTATACGTCGCCGCGCAGGGGCCGTTGTTCAACCGCGGCGGCGACCGCGGACTGTTCAAGACAACCGATGGCGGGAAGACGTGGAAGAAGGTGCTCGATGGCGGCGCGTGGTCCGGCGCGAGCGACGTCGTACTCGACCCGCGCAATCCAGACGTGCTCGTGGCCACGACGTGGCAGCGCTTTCGCCGCCAGTGGGGCTACATCGCCGGCGGGCCGCAATCCGGGATCTGGCGCTCGACGGACGGCGGCGCCACCTGGAAGAAGTCGCAGACTGGCTTCCCGCCTAACGAGGATCTCGGGCGGGTCGGCCTCGCGATTGCCCCCGCGAACGCGGACGTCGTCTACGCGATAGCAGAAGCCGCCAACGCGCGGGGCGGCTTTTTCCGGTCGCGCGACGGAGGGGTCAGCTGGGAGCGCATGAGCGCGTATCAAGCGGGCGGCCTGTACTACAACGAGATCTTTGTCGACCCCGTCAACGTCGATCGCGTGTACGCGGTGGACGTCCAGGTTCAGATCACCGAAGACGGCGGTCGGAACTTCCGGCGCCTCGGCGAGCGCAACAAGCACGTCGACAACCATGTCGTGTGGATCGACCCGGACGATACCGAGCACCTGCTGATTGGCTGCGACGGCGGACTGTACGAGTCGTTCGACCGCGGGCAGAACTATCGGTTCTTCGCCAACCTGCCGATCACGCAGTTCTACCACGTGGACACGGACAACGCTCTCCCGTTCTATCGTGTGTTCGGCGGCACACAGGACAACTTTTCGTTAGGCGGACCGTCGCGCACGCGGACCGAGCACGGCATCACGAATGCCGACTGGTTCGTCACCGCCGGGGGCGACGGCTTCGTCTCCCGCGTGGACCCGAAGGACCCCAACACCGTGTACGCGGAGTCGCAGCACGGGAACCTCCAGCGCTTCAACCTGCTCACCGGCGAGTCAATCAACATCGTCCCGCAGGCCGAGCCGGGAGAACCACCGCTGCGTTGGCATTGGGACACGCCGCTCATCATCAGCCCGCACGCGAATGCACGGCTCTATTTCGCGTCCGACCGGGTGTATCGCAGCGACGATCGCGGCACGACCTGGCGTGCGGTGAGCCCGGACCTGTCGCGCCAGATCGACCGCAACAAACTCAAGTTGATGGACCGCGTGTGGAGCGTGGATGCTGTCGCGAAAAATACGTCCACCTCGTTCTACGGCAGCGTGGTCACGCTCAACGAGTCACCGGTGAAGGAAGGACTGTTGGTCGCAGGGACCGACGACGGCCTCATACAGGTCAGCGAGAACGGCGGCCAGTCCTGGCGGAAGATCGACCACTTCCCTGGCGTCCCCGACACGACGTTCGTGTCTCGCGTGACGCCGTCGCAGTTCGACGCCAACACGCTCTATGCCTCGTTCGACAATCACAAGTCGGGCGACTACAAGCCGTACGTCGTCAAGAGCACGGATCTCGGCAAGAGTTGGACGTCGATCGCCGGCAACCTCCCCGAGCGCGGGACGGTGTACGTCGTGATCGAAGACCCCATCGATCGAAACCTGCTCTTCGTTGGGACCGAGTTCGGTCTCTACGTCACGACGAACGGCGGCCAGCGCTGGACGCGCCTCCGTGGAGGGCTTCCGACGATCCAGGTTCGCGACCTGGCGATCCAGAAGCGTGAAGACGACCTGGTTGTGGCTACATTCGGTCGCGGCTTTTACATCCTCGATGACATCGCGCCGCTGCGTGCACTCACGACACAGGTCATTGCGGCCGAGGCGACGCTGTTGCCGGTGAAGCGCGCATCCATGTATGTGCTCGCGAGTCCGTTAGGCGGGACCGGCGCGAGCTTCCAGGGCGCCTCGTTCTACCTTGCGCCGAACCCGGCGCCGGGCGCGGTGTTCACGTACTATCTGAATCACGAGCTGCGCAGTCGTCGCGCGCGTCGACAGGCGGCCGAACGCGATGCGGCGCGCGGCGGCAAGGATGTGATGTACCCGGCGTGGGACTCGCTCAAGGCCGAGGACCGCGAGGAGCCGCCGACGATCATCCTGACGGTCAGCGACCAGGAGGGCCGCGTCGTCAGGCGCCTAACGGGACCGACGACCGCTGGCGTGCAGCGCGTGACATGGAATCTGCGCTATCCGACGCCGAATCCGCCCGGCGTCGCCGGCGGAGGCGGCGGCGAAGGCGGTGAGGCCCGAGAGCCTGAGCAGGAGACGCCATTTGGCGGAGGCGGTCCATCCGGACCGATGGTGGCACCTGGTCGCTACTCGGTGGCGCTCGCGAAACGTGTCGACGGCGTGGTTACCACGATCGGAGAACCGCAGACCTTCGCCGTCGCGCCACTGGATTCGAGCGTGACGCCCCGATCGGCGGCCGTGGTTGCATTCCAGCAGAAGACGGCCGCGCTGCAGCGCGCACTGCTGGGAGCGAACGCCGTGGCCAACGAGACGATGAGTCGCATCCAGCTCTTGAAGCGTGCGATTCAGGAGACGCCAACCGCCGACGACAAGCTCGGCGCGGAGGCGCGGCGGATCGAAGCAGAGCTTCGTCAGATCCAGATGAGCCTCTCCGGCGATCCGACCGTCGCACGACGTCAGGAGCCGACGCCGCCGTCACTGCTCAACCGCGTGAATGGCATCGCGAACAGTCTCTGGTCGAATACGATGGAAGACGCGACGGCGACGCAGAAGCGGCAGTACGAGATCGCTGCCGGGGAGCTCGGCGGGCTGCTCGATCGCTTGCGCACGCTCGTCGAGCAGGACCTCAAGCGCGTGGAAGACCAGGCCGAGACGGCGGGTGTGCCGTGGACGTCCGGCCGGGTCCCTGTGTGGAAACCTTAGCGACCTCCCGGGATTTTCGAGGAACTGATGACCGAAAACCAATGACCGACGACCCATGACTAACGACTGGCCAAGACTCCTTGCGATGTCCTGGCCAGTCATGAGTCATCAGTTTTGGGTCATTGGTTTTCGGTCATCGGTTTCAAGAACGCTACCCCATTTTGCGTACCCCGAGGACGAGCTTCCGAATGTTGTTGATCACGAGCGCCGGCTCCTCGAGGTGCACGTTGTGGCCAGCGCGCGTCGCGACTACCTGTTTGGCGTTATGCGAGAGCGCGACGAGGTCGCGCTGAAGGGCTGCTCGCTCGGTTGCCAACGAATCGGACGGAGGCCCCGCCGCGCGGGAGATGACCACGAGTGGCACGTTACCGAGCGTCGCTCGATCTCGCAGCCGCTCGTCGTGCATGCGCTGCAGCTCTTCCGGCGACCAGTCCATCTCCGCGGCCCACGACAGTCGGTACACCGAGTCCTCCGACGCCACACGCCAGACATCCTGCAGTGGTCGAGGGAGTCGATCCAGCGGCGACTCCAACGCCGTGGTGTCGATGGGCGGCGAGACGATTGAACGCCGGAGACCGATGAGGGTCGAGTCAGCGACAACGCGTGGCTCGGGCCGGGCGCGACCCTTCGCCCAGTCACGGATGCGCTGCGGCGTTCCGTTGCCCATGTCGATCCGCCCGTCCTCGTGCACCGCGTCGACCAGCAGCACCCCGGCAACCTCCTTCGAGTAGCGCCGTGCGTACTCGCGCACGAGCAGCCCACCGTACGATTGACCAACCAGCACGAATGGTCCGTGCTCCCCTGCTCGTTGCAGCGCCGTGAACAGTTCCAGCGCGATCTGATCGTAGGTGCGCGGCGTCTTTCCCGGATCGCTCCAGGCGTAACCCGCGCGATCGTAGCTGCACGCACGCGTGAAGGCGGAGACGCCTGGCTGGACGAGCGACCAGACGATGGAGAAGTCGCCAGCCCCGGCCTCGAACACGACGGTTGGCCATCCGTTGCCCGTGCAGTTGAGATGAATCTGCTGGCCGCCGATGTCCACGAGTCGGCCCGGTGCGTCGGGAAGACGCTCCGAGGGGTGAGCGATATGAACAGCGCCGGTCAACGGAAAGGCGAGCGTCGCGCTCGCCATGAACACGCTCAGGCGCCACGTCGTTGATCGCACCATTGGCTCATTGGGAGGTGAGGGTGAGACAACAACGGGATCGCAACCGTTGCGTTAGGCCCGAAACTCCCTCGATCTATCGCGCTCGACCTGGCGCAACGACCTGGGCGCCATGCTTTCACGGACCGCCGCGGCCAGGTGTCGAGCGGCCGCGAACATCGCCGCGCGATCCACGTGGGCGTAGCCGAGCAGCACGCCTGGTCGGCCCGCACCTCTGCCAACCGAGAAGGCTGACAGAGGAATGGCGTCGATGCCCCGGGCGGCGGCGCGACGAGAGACGTCCGCGTCATCCACTCCCGGTGCGAGCCAACCGACCAGGTGCATGCCGGACCCCGCCGCCGCCGCGTCCACGAGGCTCGCGCACTCGGCGCGCAGTGCCTCGATGAGGTCCTGCTGGCGCTCCGCGTACACCGCCCGCATGCGGCGCACGTGACGCTCGAAGTGCCCGTCGGCGATGAAGTCAGCGAGGACCATCTGCTCGAGCGTCGCCTGCTGCGTTCCCGCGAACTGGCGCGCCGCGGCGATCGCCGGCAGGAGCGATGGCGGCGCGATCACGAACCCGATCCGCAGGGCAGGGAACATGACCTTGCTGAACGTGCCCACGTACACGACGCGGCCGTCCCGATCGAGCCCCTGTAGCGCCGTGAGCGGACGACTCACGTAGCGGAACTCGCTGTCGTAGTCGTCTTCCACGATCCACGACTGCATTTCAGCGGCTGCTGCGAGCAGCTCCAGCCTCCGAGGAGTCGACATCGTGACGCCAAGCGGAAACTGGTGCGACGGCGTCACGTAGATCAGCCGCGCTGGCGGTGCCGCGATGCGCCCCGCCGCGACGCTCAGGCCATCCGCGTCCACCGGCACGCCGGTCACCCGCAACGCGGCGGCGATGAGCGCGCCTAACGCCCCGTGGTAGCCGGGGTCCTCGATCCACGCGCTGTCGCCCGGGTCGGTCGCGACGCGCGCCACGAGGTCGAGCCCCTGCTGCGACCCGGCGACGATCACCACCTGGTCGGGCGTACACGTCACGCCCCTCGCGACGGCGACGTAGCGCGCGACGGCTTCGCGCAGCGGCCGGTAGCCTAACGAGTCGCCGTAGCCCGCCACGGCCGGTCCCAGCCCACGACCCCGGAGGGCGATGAGCCGGCCCCACGTCCGCCAGGGGAACTGGTCGAGCGCCGGGACGCCGGGCGCGAACGCGATTGCCCGTTCATCGGCCGACGACTTCCGTCGCGCGTGCTCCACGAGGAGCTCCGCCCGCGCCGACGGCGCATTCGACGCCGGTGACGCGGCCTCGCGCACGCGCTGGCGCGTTCGTGCGTGCAGGAGCTGCTCGGGCAGGGTGTGACTGACGCGTGTGCCACGCCCGACGCGGCTCTCGACGTAGCCCTCTGCCAGCAGCTGATCGAATGCCGTGACGACCGTATTGCGCGATACGCCGAGGTCCGCTGCGAGCGCGCGCGTCGACGGAAGCCGCAGCCCGCCCGCGAGCCGGCCCGCCAGAATCCCGTCCCGCAGTGCCCGGTAGATCTGGCGCGACAGTGAGTCCCGCGCCCTCGCATCGAGCGCGATGAGAACCGGGATTCCCTCCGGAGCACGTCGTCGCGTCATGCGGCTGATGATGTGCGCCGGGCCGCGACCACGGAAGCAACGCTGCGCGTGGTCCGCGGCACGAGGTAGTGCTCGAGACGATCGAGCGCCGCTGCCCAGAGACGCATGAGCCATGCGGCCTCGCGACGACTCGCGATCGCGTGGTGAACGAGGCAGAGCTCCGACTGGTCGCCTCGTTGGCCGAAGGTCACGTCGACAATGGACCCGTAATCATCCCTGTCGTGATGGATCCACGTGAACGACACGAATTCGCCGATTCGAACTTCGACCGTGCTCCCGGTGATGACGTGGATGATCGGGCCCTCCGCCAGCTCGAGCCGGAAAGCGCCACCGGCGTACGGTTTCACAACCGCGCGCGAATGAGCGCGGAACCCGAGCCAGGATTCGCACGCGGGTCGCGTGGTCCACGCCGCGAAGAGCTCCTTTCTCGATGCCGGAAAGACTCTCCGCGCGCGGATCCGCAGGCATTGCTCGGCCGCGTCACCGCCGCCTCGAGGCCCATACTCGAGCATAGGCCGGTCGCCGATGGGGAACGGGGTCGGCGAGGTCTCGAACGACTCCAGGGGCATGGGGCCTCCGATCGAGGACTGTGGCACCTAACGCCGCACTCGCGGCGGGCCAATTGGTCGACGATCGGGGCGATTCACGGGCGAGGCCAGATCCAATCACGTCCCGGATCATGCGTCCAAGCAGGCTGGCGAGCGGCGGCTCCGGGCTATTAACCCAACGAGCCGCCTGCCGCCTGCCGCCTGCCGCCTGCCGCCTGTCGCCTGCCGCCTGCCGCCTGCCGTTACGCCATCGCCGCCACTCGCTTCGCCGCCCACCTCGCCATTTCGTCGCACGCGTCGCAGTTGCCGCATTCCCAATCCGGTGCGACGTCCTCGCCGAAGTACTCGAGGATGTAGCGCGTGCGGCACTGCGCGGTCTGGCAGAACGCGATGATCGACCGCAGCTTCGACTGGTCGCGCGCGCGCCGCTCCTCGTAGTCCATGAGATCGGCGCTCAAATCGCAGGCGACGAGGTTATTCCGCATGCGCTCCCACCGGCCGCCGCGGTGCTCGCGCACGAGACCGTGCCGCTTGAGCAGTACCATCACGATCCGCGCTTTGCGGTGCGGGACGCCGGACTTGTTCGCCAGGTCGTCGATGTGTACCGGCGTGTTCAGCGGGACCGACTCGAGTACCAGCGCCACCCGCGCAGCTTCCTCCACTTCCGGATACTTGCCGCCGAGGAAGTACGACTGAATCCGTCGATCCTCGACGCGATAGAGCACCGTGCACACCGCCGGGAGTCCGTCGCGACCCGCGCGACCCGCTTCCTGGTAGTACGACTCCACCGATCCGGGGAAGTGATAGTGCACCACGAATCGCAGGTCCTGCTTGTCGATGCCTAACCCGAAGGCGTTGGTTGCCACCATCGCCTTGAGCTCGCCGGCCATGAAGCGGTCCTGCGTCTGGCGTCGATCCGCCGCCGGCATCTTGCCATGATAGAGGCCGACACAATAGGTCTGTCGCAGGTCCTCGTAGAGCCGCTCCGCCTCGCGGATCGTCGCCAGATAGACCACGCCCGATCCGGCGGTCTCGCGAAGGACCCGGTCGAGCGCCTCGTCCTTCACCGCGTTGTTCACGGCGCGCACGACCTCGAACCGCAGGTTCGGTCGCGCGAACCCGGTCACCGTGACGAACGGGTTCCGCATGCCGAGCTGCCTAACGATGTCATCGCGCACCTCGGATGTCGCCGTGGCCGTGAGCGCCAGAATCGGCGGGCGGCCCAGGCGAGTGGCGATGGACCCCAGCGTCAGGAAGTCCGGCCGGAAGTCGTGTCCCCACTGGCTCACGCAGTGCGCCTCGTCGATGACGAAGAGGCTCACCTTGCGCACGAGGAGTCGCTCGAAGAACTCACGGTCCTTGAACCGCTCCGGCGTGACGTACAGGATCGAGCCTTCGCCTTCCACGATCTGTCGGTGCGTCTTGCGCGTGGCCGGCCCCGACAGATGCGAATGCACGGCGAGCGCGTCGACGCCAACCGCGGTCAGCTTGTCCTGCTGGTCCTTCATGAGCGCGATCAGCGGACTCACCACGACGGTAAGTCCGGGGAACATCAATGCGGGGAGCTGGTAGATGAGCGACTTCCCGCTTCCAGTCGGCATAACGACGACCGCATCGCGCCCGTCGAGCAGCGCCTGCATCGCCTCCCATTGGCCTTCCTGGAACTCCACGTGCCCGAAGCGCTGCGTGAGTAAATCACGCGCGCGTCGGGCAGACGCGTGCTCGTGAGCATGCTTCGCCATGACGTCTGGCCGGAGGCACTTTTCGTTCCGCGATTTTTGCGCACTCTGCCTTATGAGCGGAGCGCCCCAAACTGGCTCCCGGTTTGCACTGGCTGCATGACGTCGAGGGACTTTCTGGCAGTGTGTCTGGAGGGAGGAATGGCGGAGATCAAAGTCGAGGCGAAGCGAAGCGGGCTCGGTTGGCTATGGGCGGTCATCATTCTCGCGCTGGTTGCGCTGGGCCTCTGGTACCTCATGAGCGTCTCGCACGCCGTACCGGCGACCGCGGCGCCGGCCGATTCGGTCCGCACGTCACTGTTCGTCCCAGGCGCTGCGTTCGCGGAGGGCCGTACCAATGGCTGACCGCGGAGCGAAGAAATCCAGGCGGGGGATGCGCGACGAAGCTGGCGTTGGTCCCAACCCACGCGATGCTCGGCGGCTTGTCCCCATGAGGGACCTGCACCACTACAAAGTGGTCGCCGGCGAACCGGACATCCGCGGATGGAGCGTGTTCACCGCGACCGGCCGCGAGCTCGGTGACATCGAGGATCTGCTGGTCGACACGGACCTGGGCGAGGTCGTCATGATCGACATCGATCTGAAGCGCGACGATCGCCACACGCTCGCGCCGATCAAGGCCGCATGGATCGACCGCGAGACGCATCGCGTCGTGCTCAACACGTCGATGTTCGACGTGGACGGTGAGACCGCTTCGGGCGTCGTCGCCGATCGGGCCGTTCGATACGGTCCATCGCACGACAAAATGGTCGTTGAAGAAGTCGTGCGACGGCGAGTCGTGGATCCTGCAGACCTGTCTCCTGCCGAGACCGAGCGTCTTCGCCAGGAGTCCGGTGATATCACGACTGACGCGCGCGACACGCTGGTCAACCCGCCACCTACCGAAGAACGTCGGTAGCCGCAGTCGAACACGAGATGAGACACCCGTGGCGACGCGCACTCATCGTGAGCGTCGCCGGGCTTCTTGTCAGTACCGGCGTCGGCGTGGTGTACGCGTTGCGGCTCGAGTCCGCCGGAGATTGGCGGATCGGGCTGCCGTGGGAACGCACGCTGATGCTTGCGATTCATCGCACCGTGCCGGCCGCGTTCGACTGGTTGATGCTCGGACTGCCGTGGCTCGGCACCAACCTGACGCTGCTGCCGATCATCACGCTGTTTTCGTTGTGGCTGTGGCGTAGGAAGGCGAGAGGCGAGCTCGCGCTTCAACTCATCATCGTCTCGCTAGGCAGCCTCATCATGAACGCGGCACTCAAGCACGCGTTCGGCCGGCCGCGTCCCGACCTCTGGGAGCACCGCGGTCAGTACGCCTGGTCGTCGTATCCCAGCGGTCATGCGATCGTTTGTGTGTCGGTCTTCTTCACGGTCGCGCTGATGCTCTTCCGCGAGCGCGGGTGGCGCTGGCCGTTCGCGGCCCTGACGACGCTCATGGTCGTGGTTCTGTATTCCCGATTGTACCTCGGCGTGCATTGGCCGACGGATGTGATTGGCGGCCTCCTGATCGGGCTGGTCTGGCTGGCTGCTACGGAGCATGCGTTCGCGCCGTTCCGCAGTCCCGCACGCATTCGTGCGAAGTCGGAATCAGTCAGCATAAGGGGTCAGAGTCACTGCTCCGATCCCTCAGGCTGACGCGATAACGACCGCCTCACGCCGCATCGACTCCGGCGGCGTGTCGTGGCACCGGACCGTTGCTGTCGTCCGGCTTCACGACGGGAAACGCACCACTGATCTTCGCGGCGCCGCGACGCATCAGCGAAGAAATGAGCAGGAATGCCTCCGTCCACGCGCTCCTGAGATCCGGCGTGAACTTGTCGCCCAATCCCTCTTCGAGCGTGCCAATGAGTGCAGCCCCGAATTTCCCGAAGTGATCGTCCTGAACGCCATAGGTCGAGTGGCGCTCACCCAGCTTCTTGAGCACTGGAACGAGCTTGTCCGGGACGTCGAGCCAGTGCACCACAAGATCGAGCATGGTCACGAGCTTGTGGATCTGATCATCCATGGTCCCGGCAGAAAACATCGGACGCAGAGCCGGGTCGATCTCGAACAGGCGGCGGTAGAAGATGGCGCCCACCAGGGCACCGTCGGGAGCGAGTGACTTCCAGCTCTCCGTGACTAGCTGTCTTCGTGGGGGGATCATCATGCCCTTCTCTATGGTTTCAGGCATCGGCGGTATTCCGCGCTGCGTACGTCGAATCACCGAATCACGTCCGCGCTGCAGAGGGCTTGCTCGCCGAGGCTGGCCGTGCCGTATTACAGCCTCTCGAGTGATTACCAGTATAGCCCGCACTATCACTTCGAAATCACCTCGACAACTCTTTGCGGTTAAACACGTTAGGCGGCATCCGCGTCATCGCGGACGGAAGGTTGGTGGCCGGTGCGGCGGCCCAACCTCGACGGCTCGCGGTCCTTGCCCTGCTGGCACGCGCCGGCCGGCCCGGAATCACGCGCGAAAAGATCCTCGCGCTGCTCTGGCCGGATGAACCGGAAGAACGAGCGCGCCGCTCCCTGAACCAGGCCGTCTACTCACTGCGTCGCGACCTCGGCGGCGAGGATGCCCTGCTTGGCGCCAAGGACCTCCGGCTGAACCTCGATCGGATCGAAGTCGACACCATCGAGTTCGACGACGCTCTTAAGGAAGGCGATTTCGAGCGCGCAATCGTGCTATACGAGGGCCCGTTTCTGGACGGATTCTTCCTTCCGCGGGCCGCCGATTTCGAGCGATGGGTGGAAGCGGAGCGTGCGGCGCTCGCGCTCGACTTCGCGCGGGCACTGGAGCACGGCGCGGCTGGCGCGGCCGCGCGTGGTGATCATGGCGCGGCGGTCGATCTCTGGCGCAAGCTGGCCGCGACCGATCCGCTGAACGGGCGCGTCGCGCTGTGCGTCATGAACGCCCTCGTCGCCGCGAGCGACGTGAACGGGGCGCTGCAGCACGCTCGCCTGCACGAGGCGCTACTCGAGCAGGAGCTCGGACTCCCGCCGGATCGGGAGATCGCGGCGTTCGCCCGTGAGCTTCGCGCGCGATCACTGCCGGAACCGGAGGCTCCACAGCCGATCCCCGTTGCCGAGGAGCCTCCCGTGGTGAGTGAAGTCCTGACGGTGTCTGCGGACGCGCCCCCCGCCGCGGACGAAGCACCTCGAGAGTACGAGTCAGCGGCACGGGTTGCGGTGCGCAAGGTTGCGTTAGTTCCTGCGACGCCGCGGTCGACTCGATGGCGATGGATTACTGCCGGGGCGATCGCCACGGTCGCGACCTTCGCGCTCGCCGCATATGAGCTTTCCCGTGGTGCGCCAGGCGCTCGATTCACGGGCGGAGGGCCAGTGGTGGCGGTGGGCTCGATCAACGACTACGCGTCCGCGGATTCGACCAGCGTTGGGCGAGCGTTACGAGACTTGCTCGCCACGAACCTCGCTCGATCCCCTGAGCTCACCGTAGTGAGTGGATCTCGGCTGCTGGAGGTCGAGCGGCAGATGAGCGGCGGCGGTGCGTCGGCACCCGGCGCGATCGTGCCCGTTGCGCGCCAGGCCGGTGCTACTGCGCTCGTCGATGGCTCGCTCTACAAGATGTCCGCTGATACGCTGCGACTCGATCTTCGGATCACGAGCCTGCGGAATGGCACCGTGCTTCGTGCGTATACGGTCACGGGGCGCGATCCCTTCGGCCTTGCCGACAGCGCCACGGCGCGACTCGCGGAGTACCTCGGTTCCACTGCACCGCGGGGTACCGTTGCCGACGCCACCACGCGGTCGGTCAGCGCATACCGCCTATACGAAGAAGGTCTTCGGTCATACTACCTCGGGGACATGGCGTCGGCGGAGCGGATGTTCGACGCGGCTCTGTCGCAGGACTCCGCATTCGCCATGGCCGCGTACTATTTCGCGCTCACATCGCATACCACCCGCGCCGAGTTCATCCGCCGGCTGCGTCGGGCGGTCTCGCTCGCCGGGAGGGCGAGCGATCGCGAGCGGCTGATCATTCAGGGTGGGTGGGCCGAGAAAAACAATCTCCTGTCGCTGCGGCCGATCGCGGAAACACTCGCGACGCGGTATCCGACCGAGGTGGAGGGGCACTACTACCTCGGTCGCGCGCTGGTGAACGGAGGAGCCTTTCTCGAAGCGATCGCACCGCTCCATCGCGTCGAGGTCATGGACTCTTTGAGCCTGCGCAACACGACGGGCCGGTGCGCTGCCTGCGATGCTCTGCAACAGGAGGTCGCGGCCTTCATGCTGGCCGACTCCATGGCGTCTGCGGAGCGGGTTGCACGTCGCTGGATCACGGCGCGACCTAACGATTGGGTTGCCTGGCTCGTCCTCGGCCGCATTCTCAGCGTCGTCAGTCGTGCCGACGAAGCAACAGCGGCATTCCGCGTCTCCGATTCGCTCGACGTGTTGGGCAGCAGCTGGGAGCCGATGGTATCGCTATGGACGCGTGAAGGTGAGTTCGCTCGCGCGGACGATCGCCTGAGGAAGGAGCTCGGAAAAGGAGCCCGCGGGCAAGGAGGAAAGACAGAGGCAGTCAACACGAACGAAGCCCGCTGGTTTCTCGCGATCAGCTTGCGGTACCAGGGTCGGCTGAACGAGGCGTTAGCGACTGCGAAGGCCTTCCGTGTCGGCGGGGTTGGGAACGATCGCCCGCCACCTGGCGCGGTCGAGCTGGCGGCGCTGCAGGAGGCGCAGGTGCTCCGCGAGCTGGGACGCTATAGCGAGTCGGCAGCGCTGTTCGACTCGATCTCGCGCTTCACGGTCGCCGGGGCCGACTCGGCCGCAATCCAATCAGGCCAGGTGTGGTCGCTCACACACGAAGCGGGTGCGCTTGCGGCGGGCGGAGACACCGCGCGTCTCGCCGCGCTCGCCGACACGATCGAGGCATTCGGCAGCGGCAGTAATCTCGCGCGGGACAGTCGAATCCATCATCACGTGCGAGGGCTTCTTCTCGCTGCGCGCGGTGCCGACTCCATGGCGGTGACGGAATTTCGGCGTGCTGTCTTTTCCGTATCGGCCGGGTACACCCGGACGAACGTCGAGATGGCCAAGTCGCTCATCCGGCTGGGGCGTTACGCCGAGGCAATTTCCATCCTGGAACCGGCGATGCGTGGCTCGCTCGAGGCATCGAATCTGTACGCAACCTTCGCGGAGATCCGACTGCTTCTCGCGCAGGCGTACGCGGGCGCGGGCGAACCCGATCGGGCGAATCGGCAGCTGGACTGGGTACGTCGCGCCTGGGTCAGAGCGGATCCGTTCGTTCGGCCCCAGCTGGATCTTGCTGCCCGCGCAGTGGAAAGCGCAGGGAAGCAGCGAGTTCGGCGTTAGGTGCGTCAAGGGGGTCAGACTCCGTTCTCATCGTTTCATTGCCTAGGCAATGAAACGATGAGAACGGAGTCTGACCCCCTTTGCAGCGAACGAGCGCATCCCCCCGCAAAAAGCCGCCGAGGTCACGGTCCTCGGCGGCTTTCGTGTAGCGACGTACGATCTATGTGTTTCAGCGACGTCCCGATCGAAGCGTCCGATCGGAGGCGCGTTGTCCGGGGAACCCGCCGGGTGACATGGGTCGGGTAATCAGGCCGCTGCGGAAAGGAGCTGCGCGGCGCGGTCGAGAGCGACCGCGACGACCTCGCGCTCCTCATCGTCGACGACAGCGTCGGCGATCGCGCGGCGTACCGCCTCGAGGGAGGCGTATTCTCCACCTATCCATTCTTCCATGCCATCCGGAGTCCGGACGGCGACATCGTTCTGGAGCCGTCCCAGCTCGAGTGCAAAGGTGGCGACGGCCTGAGCTGGTTCGCTGTTGGTCTCTACTCTATTCCGTGCATTCGACAGAATCGCGCTGACCGTGTGACTTCGATTCGCCGCGGGTCTGAAGTGCGCGGGGACCAGGGGCGCCGAGCCGGTGGCACGCGTGGTAGTGATCGCCGTCGGCCGCGCAACTGCCGGTAGCTCTTCCGTCGTCCCGACGACCGTGGTCGCACCGAACAGGAGTGCGGCCAGCGCCCGGCCGCGACGCCGCCCCTTGCTGAAGTCGGGACCGCCACGCTTCAGGAGTTCTGCGTTCAGCGCCTTGTTGAGGGCTTCGAGATAGACGTGAGGTGCCATGGTCGGGTTCTCGTTCGATCCGCGTGAGCCGCGGCGTTAGGTCGCCTTGTTCCTGGATTCCGTTGACCTTCGGGCAGCCCGGCGGTTTGTGCGCCGGTTTGTGGGAGAACAATAGGGATGCCCTATCACCTGAGAGTCACGCGGCATTCCGGTGCCTACGTGGTTCTGTAAGATCCTATGATGGAATGCGTTGCAATTCGGCCAGAGCGGACACGCCAGCCGTTCCACGGCGGCTGGCGCGTCGAAATCACTTTTAGGTGATCGTGTAGATTCCTCGGCATGGGCTCGCGACCGCAGTATGACGCGTTCGTCATCACCGCTCCCGGTCTCGAGCGGCTCGCCGTTGATGAGCTGAACGCCCTCGGGCTGCCCGACGTACGCGCCGTGGAAGGCGGCGTGACCTTCGCGGCCACACGGCGGGCGCTTTATGAAGCCAACCTGCACCTCCGCACGGCGAGTCGCGTTGTCGTCCGCGCCGCCGAGTTTGGCGCCAGGGCGTTTCATGAGCTCGAACGTCGAGCCGGCAAAGTTCCGTGGGAAGCGTTCGTCTCGCCGGGCGTTGCCGTCTCGCTGCGGGTCACTTGTCGGAAGTCGCGGCTATACCATTCGGATGCCGTTGCGGAGCGGGTGGCGGGTGCGATCACGTCGCGCGTGTCGGGCGTGCACCTGGCGCCTGTCGAAAGCGACGACGCCGGCCAGTTGATCCTGGTCAGGCTACTGCACGACCGCTGCTCGATCAGCGTGGACAGCTCCGGGCCGCTCCTGCACCTTCGCGGATACCGTCAGGCCCTGGCGAAGGCTCCGCTGCGTGAGACGCTCGCCGCGGCGGCCCTCATCGCGAGCGGATGGCGTGGCGACACCCCGCTCATCGACCCGATGTGCGGATCGGGCACCATACCTATAGAAGGGGCCCTGATCGCGCGCCGGATTGCACCCGGTCTCGGACGCCAGTTCGGCTTCGAGCGGTGGCCGGACTTCGATTCCGGCTTGTGGAGCGAGGTCGTATCAGCTGCAAAAGCACGCGTGATCCGTCGTGCGCCCGCGCCGATCAAGGGTTCGGATCGCGACGCGGGCGCGGTCCGAGCGGCGGTCTCCAACGCGGAGCGGGCTGGCGTGCTGGATGACGTCGAGTTCTTCGAGCGGCCGGTTTCAGCGCTCGAACCGACCGCGGCGCCGGGCTGGATCGTCTCGAACCCGCCGTACGGCGTCCGGGTGGGTGAACGCGATCGCCTCCGGAATCTGTACGCGGAGCTCGGAAACGTCCTGCGGGTGAAGTGTCCCGGCTGGCGCTTCGCGTTGTTGTCCGCCGATCCGGCGCTCGAGCGCCAGCTTCGCCTTCGCCTGGAGCCGAGCCTCCGAACGTCGAACGGTGGGATCGACGTTCGGCTCGTCACCGGTGAGGTAACGGCGAGTCACGACGCCGCTCCGGTTCCCGTACCGCCAGGCACATCGGCGGCTCAGCGGTATCCATCTTGAAGGAGGGTGGGGGCAGCGTCACGGGGAGGAACGAAACAGTTCCTTCCCGTCCCATCCCATCCGAACAGACGGAGTCCCTGTGGCCGGCGACCGCGATCCGCAAGTCGACCGTGACCTTCCTGGGCGCAGTGACAGCGCGTCCTCATCAGAGCCAACCTCGCGTCGGTCCCGTCGCCCATCGAGTAACGGCGGCCGGCGCGCGGAGCGGAATTCGTCCTCCACGGCCGGCACCGAACTGGCCGACGTGGAAAACGGCGAACCCTCCGACGGTATCACGCGGGCGGACCTGAACGCATTGCTCGCGGGTCTTCGCGACCTCCGCGGCGGCGACTTCGCGGTTCGATTGCCGCGATCACGAGATCCGCTCATGGCGGACATCGTGTCGGCGTTCAACGACGTCGCCTCGCGAAACGAGCGGATGACCAAGGAGCTGAGTCGCATCAGTGATATCGTCGGCCGAAAGGGCGACATGACCGCGCGCGTTTCGCTCGAGGGCATGACTGGCGGCTGGGCCGACAGTGCTGGTGCGCTCAACTCGCTCGTGACGGATCTGGTTGCACCGACCAGCGAAGTCGCGCGCGTGATCAAGGCGGTCGCCAACGGCGACCTCTCACAGAAGATGGTGCTCGAGATCGACGGAAAATCGGTGCAGGGCGAGTTCCTTCGTATCGGTACCACCGTGAACACGATGGTGGACCAGCTCAACGCGTTTGCGTCCGAGGTCACGCGCGTCGCGAAGGAAGTGGGCACGGAAGGGAAGCTCGGTGGCCAGGCGCAGGTGCCGGGCGTAGCCGGTGCGTGGAAGGACCTCACCGACAACGTGAACTACATGGCGTCGAACCTGACGAACCAGGTTCGCAACATCGCCGATGTCACCACCGCGGTCGCGAAGGGCGACCTCTCGCGCAAGATCACCGTCGATGTCCGCGGTGAGCTGCTCCAGCTCAAGAACACCGTCAATACGATGGTGGACCAGCTCAACGGCTTCGCGTCGGAGGTCACGCGTGTTGCGCGCGAGGTGGGCACTGAGGGCAAGCTCG